>Ga0074195_1003001_pt1 | contig 16944 bp, 14 predicted proteins | sample EPASupsiteHSE623_FD_64525 | JGI IMG/M metagenome (GOLD analysis project Ga0074195, IMG submission 64525) | Bioremediated contaminated groundwater from EPA Superfund site, New Mexico - Sample HSE6-23 | ecosystem: Environmental > Aquatic > Deep subsurface > Groundwater > Contaminated ...
AACATAGCTGCAACGGATGCGCCTGCCACCAGGGCAAACAGCGCGGGCATCTGGAAGGCCGTAATAAGCGTATAGGCGACCATAGCTGCGGTAGCAGCCCACAGGGCGTTGGCCGGCGGTTCTCCCGAGATGGCCTTGTTGTAGATCCTGTGGGGGTTGCCTACCTGGGCAGCCAGCTGCACTTGCGAGTTGGGATTGCTCTGAGAGCCTACATCGGATTCTATGTCCTCAGATGCTCCTGCAACCGTCGCAAGGGCGCCCATGGCAGCTATGAGCCCCATGCTAAATGCGTCCATTTTTCCTCCTCCTTTTCATTTCGCCAATTTCATAATTCCGTGCGATAAAATTGGCTATAACGCTCTTGGTATCAATTACCTAAACTTATAAAGCTTTCGCGATGGCCGATAGTGCCCAAAAGGCCAAAAAATTGGAGGCTGACTGGCTATGGGCTGGTTACCAGGGCTCTCTCTTGGCCCCTATCCTGTAGCCTATGATATTGGTGAGCCGGTGAAGAATAGGGGTTATTATTAACACTGTTATTATTATTTCCGGTCGGAAGTTCTGCCAGAACCATGTCGGCGCGAGGATGAGGGTTAAGAACCATGCTCCAAAGACGAAGTCAAGCTGGTCTATGATGAAGAGCTGCGCTCCTCTCTTCAGCCCCAAGCGACGCTTGAAGAATGCGGCCACTATGTCGCCAAGCATGGCGCCGAGCGATAGGCCGATTAGAACCGGCAGCTGTCCGAGGCCTGTGCCAAAGGTCGGAAGGCCAAGGAAAGGCGCTGCCATATTCAGCAAGAGGCCTACCAGGACGCCGCAGACAGTTCCTGCGATCGTTCCCCTATAGGTCTTGCCATCGCCTAAGGTTCGCCTGCCGTCCTGGAATGTCTGGCCGAAGTCCAGGGGGGTTCCGCCGCCGAAGAGGACTGCGCAGTTGTTGGGCAGGTAGGCGGGCAGCATCAGCCAGATCGCAGTAATCAGTATGTTCATGGCACTCTTCGCTCCCTCGCTTCCTCTCCAATATATCAAATTATCCACTGAAATTAGATAAGATTTGCCTTCCGCAGTTTGTTTCCTCTGGGGATGATAGTTCTCAGAGCCCTTCGCTCCTCATAAGAGCATTCAAAGGTTAAACGAATCTGCTTCAAACTCAGAAGTTGTTGAAATCGTCTTCGTGCCTTTGTGCCTTTGTGGTTAGCCAAGCCTGGGGCTCACCACAAAGGCACAAAGGTACAAAGGCATAAAGACACAAATGATTCACAAAGATAAACCCAATGTCTTGAGCTTTCAAGAATTCGGATCGAAACAATTAAGTTCCACCTGCGCCACCTAGGGGGCGGGCGTCGATGGTCTAGTGGTTATGACTTGGGCCTTCCAAGCATGATATGCGAAGCAAGCCTACAACCCGGGTTCGAATCCCGGTCGACGCATGCAAATGCTTAGTAATGTATAAGGGTTTTAGCTGAGAAATTATACTATGGTTATTCGTGTGCGTCTCACCAACTCGCAATAACTCAGAGAGAATCCGAGGCTTCACAAGGGTTTTTCCTAGCTTTTCTTTGCTAGTTCTTCGCGGATTATTCTTTTAGCGCCTTCTTCGAAGGGATATGACATGTTCCTATATGTCCCAGACTCAACGATTTGCTTAGCCGCTTCATACGTTTTTCATCTACACTTAGGCCAAATTTTTACGGGCATAGTTCTATAATTTACCATCAAAATTAATATAGATTCTCACCTGCTTTTTATCGGCTCACGGCAGAAATGGTCTTGTGCACAGCGCGAAGAAGGACGTTTATTATGTGATCACGTCGCGTACATGCTCCTGCCAATTGGCTACATACCGCTCGAATCATACCTGCAAACATCCGAGATGCTATTTTCCACAGCATAAGCCCACTTCAGTCTCGCGAAGATAGCAATAGGCCAACAGGCAAATGGCATGGCCACAATGGGCCGGTTTTGGGGGCGGTGTAAATGGCATCTGATCCCAATTTAGAGGATCTCGATATCATTTGCGTTTGGTTTAATTCCCTCATTGAAGAGAGTATGGAGAAGTTAGTCGAGCTGCAGGAGATCAACAGGGCGATTGATAAGATTCTGCTGATTGGGGCGCGACTAAGCGAGGGTAAACCATGCATTCAGGAATAAGCTGGCGGCATAAGCTAAGGCCTGCAGGGATGCGGTGTGTTGTGGTTATATCACGCCAATGACATCCGCTATGTAGTACAAAGAATCTTCCATTTATCGTTTTACTATCATCTGCTCCTTCCTCTTATCGGTTGCAATAGTTTTGAAACTAGCTCGCAGGCTTCCGGGCGATCTATTTATGGCTTCGGTCGACACTTAAATTCTTTTTTTAAGTGTATTTAGTCAAAGTGGAAAAAGGTAATTATTTCCAAATTGAACAAATACTAAAAAGCCAAATTCAAAAATGAAATTATAGGTAAAAAAGCATCAATTTGGTACACGAATTGCTTTTATAAATTGGACTTTCTATCCTTTTATGAAAAAAGTTTAAATACAAGGATGGAAGAGAACTCTCAGTACTATGAATTATGCCTGCCGATGCAGGTTATGGATAGTACAGGAAATCAATTATGGTGGATACATCGCGTGCGTTTGTACAGATGAGCGGAGCTATTACGGTGAACGAACCCAAATACGCGGGAGTTATATCATCCGAGGATGCCTGTTTCTACTTCGTTGCGGTGTCTGGTCTGATTTTTCTCGTGGCGGCCATAACGGGGCATCTAGTTTGATCTAACCTCCGACATTGTTGCTTCTATTTTTGAAAAATATCGACATCTCAGCCAAATGATATCTCCGTATTCGGAAACTATAGAACTTCTTAAAACACATTTTCTGCTGAAATGCTGTGTCGAATCGTAAGAAACATAATTGAGATACTGGTGCCAGAAAAATTGCTTATTGCTTATAAATTTAAAGGATTGAATCAGAAAAAACTGAACTGGGGCTTCTTCTCATAATCTTTTCTCTCCATGAGTCAATCGATAAAGATGTCTTTAGTCTGTCTTTGTTAGGTTAACCATGTACATCTTCTGCATGGCAATTCGCAGGAAAAATATATCCGAATTTGCTGATTGAATTCGTCTATAGTAAAGGACCTGACAATTTATACCATTTCAATCCACTTGGATAATGTATGCATCCTGGCAATGAATCTGAATCTTTAAGTGCTTAGCCATAATCCTTCACGACGAGCTATAGACCTCGATTTCCGTCAAGCCGATACACGACAGAAATAGCAGTCACCAATAAGTATAGATAAATATAGGGAAAAGCATTGGTTGATAAATAAGGAATAAGCGAATGCCGAGCCCTAAATATACTAAGATAGAGATAACTCCGAAAGCTTACATGGCTCTAGAGGCAGAAGCTATCCTTCAGCGGAAGAGCATGAAGAGCCTGGCTTCTGAGCTGATATTGAAAGGCGTTTCTCAGGAATCGTTAGAGTTCATTCAAAGGGCCATTGCGTCCAGCAAAGCCAGTACAAAAGTTAACGGCAACGATATGGTTAAAGTAATCAAGGATATTGGCGTTTCAGGCATAAAATTCGATGATGGCATTCTACAGATCATTCAAAAGAAGCTTCAGCAAAAGGGATATTTGGAAGCTATGCTGCATATCGCTCAGCATACTGTATCCATGCAGCGTGACGAACTTCATCGTGTGCTGACCATTTGCGAATACCATAAACTTTCCCCCGCAGTCGCTGCAAATATTGTTATTAATTTAAACCTGATCGAATCTGGCGATTTTTTATAAAACGTCCGCCCGCCGGGAATCAAACTGGGTAGCGGGCTTGGAAAACCGATATCAATCGATGAACCACAGCTGCTAACAAGATAACGATTTGCGCCTATGCAGCCTTACTGCCATATTTGTGGCGTTTCCCTGGGTCTATAGGTCTAATAGCAGGGAGTCCCCAACTTCAACAGAGTACTCATCGCCTATGCTGTGCAGGTAGTGATTTACGGGGTTGAAGGCGGCGATGCCTAGTGAGCATGGAATTATCCTTCTAGCTAGCCATGAAGCTCACATAGACTCATTTGTGCGATTGTCCCTCCCTCCTCTGTGGCCTCTTTGACAGCTGGCTAGTTTCATGTGTTTTTTTCCTTTTTTCCATTTATCCGAAAGGAATAAATACCATTTACGCTGAAAAGGTTTGCCCAGAATAGAAGAGAAATATGGCTTCAAAGCCTAATTTACCAGAAGTATGCGAGGTGAAGATATGGTGAAGAACATGTTCCCCTACGTGGTTGGGATTCTGGTTTTGGTATTCCTGGCCTTTGTAACCTTAGGGTTGATGCAGACATAACTTAAAGCAATTTATAATTTTATAAGGAGAATGGAGGTGATGAGGAGATAGATCAATGAATCCTACTGGCTATCGGAGTCACCACAGACGGTGGCGCATTGATTTGATCGTATCCCTCCCCTTGTAGCGCATTTATTTTTTGGTTCATTTTTTAATCAATAGGCCATTTGGCCAATCCCCTTTTTTAATAGGGATTGACTTAGCATTAATGCTACAAAGGCTAACATCTGGCCGAAGACAGCCAATTCACGCCTTCTCGAACTCTGAGCCATCTTCACAGGATAAAAGCCGCTTCGTCATCGAAGAATACCGTGCGGTTGCTTCTCTTCAGGGCAGGCTTGAGCACGATCTGGTTTTTGACTAAATCCGTATCGGAGACCTCCAGAGATATCAACTCATCTCGCCTAATGCCTGCCTTCGCGAGGAGGGCTATGATGGCCTTATCCCGGATGTCTAGGTGCTATGATCAGCTTGGCCATTGGCCATGTCTTCCGTGCTGATAAGGTGTCTCTCGTGACCATCTCCGTTATCCTTGTAGGGTCTAGGGAAACGTTTTCTCACGCCAGCACGGGATTGGGTGGGTCCGTCTTCATAAACCAGCTCATAAAACGAGCTTAGGGCGGAGAATGATGTCTCTATAGTCCGGCCGTGGAAGGCCTCGACCCCTGAAGTGCTCCAGAAAGCTCCTCAATATATCCCTGTCCACTTCCAGGATAATGGCGCCGGCCTGTCCAAAATATTGATCGAACATCTTTAAAGCTGATTTGTATCTAGGAAGGTTGCGTGGCTCATGCCACGAGTCTGGCAGCCATGCAGAAAACTTTCCATCAAGCTATCCACTTCCTGGACCTCCCATCGGACTCGATGAATCAGGCCATCCACAGCCGCAATGATGAACTTAAGTAGATAGGTGTGTGCCTTAGACGCTGATTTTTTCCCGTCACTCCTTGTAGGGCTGCGAAGGGTGATAGACATAGGTATACCTGGATTGGTCAGGCAGAGATTTCTTTTACACGGCTGTTGATATTATCGCTATGCTATAAAGCTTTATTAAGCAAAAGTTAATTTTAATCTCGGTCGACGCATGGGTCGATCTTATTTTTATTTTGATTTTATTTATCTCATACGTTGAATGCCGATTAATTTTACGCTAGCTTTATATTCTAGTTTTGACTAGTCTGTGATTATGAATTCCGGAGGGGAGATCTCCAACGCACGAGGGCTGCTTGCAGAGAAGATCGCAGGAGAGATCACCTTATCTCAAAGCCCGGGCGAAACCCTGAGAAAATGGAGGAGAAACTTCGGCATCACTCAGACCGATCTCTCCACTTACCTCGGAATCTCGCCCTCTGTGATATCGGATTACGAGAGCGGCAGGAGAAGGTCTCCAGGCATCATGATCGTCAGCAAGATAATAGATGCGCTTCTCAAAATAGACGAGAACCGGGGCTGCAATGTCCTGCGCGCCTATGAGAACATGTTCGGCGACATCCTGGGGCTTGACGCCATCTGCAGCATCTGCGAATACCCCGAGCCCATTCGGCTCTCAGACCTGGCGGGGAAGCTCGATGCAATAGTTGTCTATGGCAACACGGGGATATCCATCTGGGGGTATACAATAATAGACAGCGTGAAGGCCATAGTCGATCTGCTGCCCGATCAGTTCCAGAAGATTTACGGGCGCAGCACTGCTCGCGCTCTAATCTTCACTGGCGTCACATCGGGCAAGTCATCCATGGTCGCGGTCAGGGTCAGCAACCTCAAGCCTGGGGCCGTGATACTGCAGGGAATGGCTCCCGAGGACGTAGATCCAGTTGCCGTCAGGATCGCCGAGGTCGAGAATATTCCTCTTTTAACGACACCTATTTCTGTGGATGAGATCTCCACTGCTCTGAACAAAAGGTGACATCTTTTGGCCTCAGGAATAGTGAGCTATGGAGTCTACATCCCCAGGTACAGGATCAGGTTGAACGAGATTGCAAGGGTCTGGGGCGATGGAGACGACGTCGCTGAGAGCCTGCGCGTCTTCGAGAAGTCTGTTCCTGATCTGGACGAGGACGCAGTGACAATCGCAGTAGAGGCTGCCAGAAATGCAATAACGCGTGCGAACATAGATCCCTGCAGGATAGGGGCGGTTTATGCCGGGTCGGAAAGCCATCCCTATGCAGTCAAGCCCACGGGAACAATTGTGGGGGAGGCAATCTGCACTTCTTCAGCCTTTACAGCAGCCGATTTCGAGTTCGCCTGCAAGGCAGGAACCGCAGCCATGCAGGCCTGCCTGGGGCTGGTCGGCTCCGGCTTCATAGACCTAGGAATGGCCATAGGCTCCGACGTGAGCCAGGGAGCGCCCGGCGATATGCTGGAGTACACTGCTGCTGCGGGAGGCGCAGCCTACATCATAGGCAGCCGCGACCTCGCTGCAGAGATCGAGGGCTTCTTCTCGTTCACAACGGATACGCCCGACTTCTGGAGGCGCGAGGGCATGCCCTATCCTGAGCATGGAGGCAGGTTCACGGGCGAGCCAGCCTACTTCAAGCACGTCACAAGCGCTGCGCGAGGCCTCATGGAGCGTCTGGGCACAAAGGCTGACGACTACGACTATGCCGTTTTCCACCAGCCAAACGGCAAGTTTCCTGTGCGCGTTGCTGCAAAGCTCGGCTTCTCAAAGAAGCAGATCGAGCCGGGCCTTGTCGTGCCGATGATTGGGAACACCTACTCAGGCTCGTGTATGATCGGCCTGGCTGCGACGCTGGACGTGGCCCATCCCGGTGATAGGATCTTCGTGACCAGCTTCGGGTCTGGGGCAGGAAGCGATGCCTTCAGCATATCCGTAAAGGACAAAATCGAGGAGATCCGCTGCGGCGCTCCAAGCGTTAGGGATTACATAGGAGACGCCCAGTACCTTGATTACGCAGTGTACGCCAAGCATAAGGGCAAGCTGAGAATATGAGGTCAGTATCCATAATAGGTGTAGGCTGCACCAAGTTCGGTGAGCGCTGGGATGTCTCTTTACGCGATATGGTGGCCGAGGCTGGAGTCATGGCCATAGATGACGCCTCAGCTACAGGTGAGCAGATCGACGCCCTCTATGTGGGAAACATGAGCGGCGGCAGGTTCGTGGAGCAGGAGCATATTGGAGCTCTCATCGCCGATTGCGCAGGCCTCTCCAGGCTTCATATCCCGAGCACCCGCGTGGAGGCAGCCTGCGCATCTGGAGGCCTTGCTCTGCGTCAGGCCGTTCTGGCCGTCGCCAGCGGCTACCACGACATAGTAATAGCCGCAGGCGTTGAGAAGATGACAGATGTGTCCAGCGGCACGGCCGCTGACGCTCTGGCGGCAGCCGCAGATCGCGAGTGGGAGTGCTTTTTTGGGGCCACGTTTCCTGCCCTCTATGCCATGATGGCACGTCTGCACATGCGCCGCTACGGGACGACGCACGACCAGATGGCCCAGGTCGCAGTGAAAAACCACTATAACGCCTGCCTAAACCCAATAGCGCAGTACCACATGGAGATCACAGTCAACGATGTTAATAAGTCTCCGATGGTTGCAGACCCGCTGCATATACTGGACTGCTCGCCCATCTCTGATGGCGCAGCTGCTGTTGTCCTTGCTCCAACCGACATGGCAAGGCGTTTTTCAGATTTGCCTGTTAAGATCGCTGCCAGCGCTCAAGGAAGCGATACACTGGCCCTTCACGACCGCCGAGACCTGACGACTCTTGATGCCACAGTCCATGCAGCTCGCAAGGCTTTTGCCCAGGCAAACGTAGAGCCGAGGCAGATAGATGTGGCCGAGGTACACGACTGTTTCACCATTGCCGAGATCCTTGCCATCGAGGACCTGGGATTTGTGGAGAAAGGCCAGGGCGGGAAGGCTGTTGAAGAGGGCATGACGGCTCTCAGCGGACGCTTGCCGATCAACACCTCAGGCGGCCTGAAGGCCTGCGGCCATCCTGTGGGCGCCACGGGCATAAAGCAGGCCTATGAGATTGCGCTACAGCTTCGAGGCAAAGCCGGACGACGCCAGGTGGACGAGGCTGAGGTCGGGCTCACACACAACGTGGGCGGATCTGGCGGAACGGCCATAGTCCATATACTCACGAGGTAAAAGATGACGACTCAGGCGCCGAGGTTCTGGAGATGCATACCTCAAAGGTATAACCTGATAGGCACCCACTGCACGAGCTGCGACGAGTACTACTTCCCTCCCAGGAACCTCTGTCCCAACTGCCGCAGAGGGGCACAGCTGGAAGAGTACAAGTTCAAGGGAACGGGCACTGTTATTACATATACTACCATCTACAACGCGACTGAAGACTTCGAGATGCAGACGCCCTACCACCTGGCGATCATAGAGCTGGACGAGGGCCCCAGGCTCACAGGCCAGATCGTCTCCTCTCCGGGAGGTATAAAGATCGGCATGCGAGTTAGACCTGTGTTTCGAATTTTAGGAAAAGAGGGCGAGAGGGGCATAATCTACTACGGAACCAAGTTCGCACCTATACTGGAGCCAAGCTGCTCCAAAGAGCGAACTCCTTGATATCCCATAATTTAGGAAAAGGATGATGGATTTTTAGCCAAAGGCCGCTTCCGCTTCTTCATAGACAATTTCAGACATATCGCCGTCCACAGTGAGCAGCACCGGGCCGGTCTTTATGACCTTTCCGTCTTCTTTGATCTCGTTTAAGAGATTGTCTAGCATGCTTCTTCTTTCAGCCTGCATTATCAGGAAGAAGTTGAACTCCCCAAAGAGGCGGTAGACGTCTCTTATGCCACTTCTCCTCTGAAGATCTCTGTAAATGGACTTCTCGTAACCTGGTTGAACTTTTATCATAGTAAGTGCTAGCACCATGCAAATCCCCCACTTTGAGTCCCCAATCCCCTACCGTCTTGAATTAATAACTTACGCTTTGTTATGTGCTTAGGATCGGATGGAGTCCTAATGTTCTATCCCAAACTATATAAATTTTTAGGATAAAATCAGGGCTGATCATCTGATCTTCACATTACGGATATAGCAATCACCTGCAGCTTTTTGGGCGCACGCGAAGATTTCCGTCTTTCGACAAATTTTATCTGTTTTCAAAAGCCATCTGTTTTTTCCTGGAGGTGGTGCTGTGAGAAGAACCCTCCCTTCAGGAGATGAAGCCATCATTGTCCGCCATACGTCTTTGCAGTGAAAATATTATGTTTTACCGGTCGCATTCCTGCTTTGCCTCAATACTAAGCTTTATAGGTGATGAGATCTTAAATTAATGGGTAGCCGGATACGATTAAGAAGGGCTCAAAGACATGTCTCGAAGATGATTTTCCTCGGGACGTAGAGCCTTTATTATATCCGCCAGGAGACCTGGCAAAGTAGAGCTGGGCCTTCTCATAAAGATGCCAAGGTGGCGGAGCGGCCACGCAATTGCCTGCAGAGCAATACCACTCCGGTTCAAATCCGGACCTTGGCTTTCCAAATTATTTATTAAAATTCAAAAGAATTTTTATCCTTTTATCTCTTCGCGGAAGATCAGGCTATCTTTCGAAGCTGGGTCATAGGCACGCTCTACTGATAGTTAAATAATATAAAAGATATAACTAGGGGAAAAGCTTATATCTGCTCAGGTTATTTCATTACGGTCCTAATTATTCAGGAGGCATAATCAGTTTTGAGCGAAGCTACAGGCTATGATGCCAGCCATATTCAGGTTCTTGAAGGCCTAGAGGCAGTCAGACGCAGGCCTTCCATGTACATAGGCAGCACGGATACACTGGGGTTGCATCACCTGGTATACGAGGTTGTAGACAACAGCGTAGACGAGGCCCTGGCAGGCTACTGCACCGATATAGCCGTGACTATCCAAGGGGACGGCAGCGTCTCAGTCAAAGACAACGGGCGAGGAATACCCGTAGACATCCATCCCCAGTACAACCGCCCTGCTCTTGAAATAGTCATGACTGTGCTGCACGCCGGAGGCAAGTTCGACCATGAGTCCTACAGCGTATCCGGGGGCTTGCACGGCGTGGGCGTATCAGTGGTCAATGCTCTCTCCGAGTGGCTGGAGATAGAGGTTGCCAGAGACGGAAAGATCTATTGGCAGCGCTATGAGCGTGGCGACGTTGCTTCCGATTTAGAGGTCCGGGGCAAGTCTTCGCATACGGGCACGACGGTTCACTTCAAGCCCGACCCTGAGATCTTCGAGGATATTGAGTACAACTTCGATACTCTCTCTTCGAGGCTTCGCGAGCTGGCCTTCCTCAACAGCGGCCTGAAGATCTCCATAAAGGACGAGCGCTCTGATAAAGAGAACGTCTTTTGCTATGAGGGTGGCATAGTATCTTTTGTTGAGTACCTAAACAAGAACAAAGAGGCTCTGCACAGTCCACCCATCCACTTCTCAAGAGACAAAAACGGCACTCACGTAGACGTGGCCATGCAGTACAACAACTCCTATAACGAGAGCATCTTCTCCTATGCCAACAACATCAACACCCGTGAGGGCGGAACTCACCTGATGGGCTTTAGGGCAGCTCTCACAAAGACTGTGAACGAGTATGTCAAGGACAACAAGCTCCTAAAGAACGATGCAAAGCTAGGTGGAGAGGATCTGCGTGAAGGCCTGGTGGCCGTGATCAGCGTCAAGCTGCCCGATCCCCAGTTCGAGGGCCAAACGAAGACTCGACTCGGAAACAACTCCATACGAGGTGTGGTCGAGTCTATGGTTGCCGAAGGCCTGGGCGAGTACTTCGAGGAGAACCCGGCAGTGGCCACGGCCATTGTGGAGAAGGCCTCTGAGGCTCTGCGGGCACGCGAAGCGGCACGAAAGGCAAAGGAGCTCACGCGCAGGAAGAACGCCCTATCTGCAGGCGGCCTGCCCGGCAAGCTGGCAGACTGCTCGGATAACGACCCCGAAAAGTGCGAGATCTATATCGTGGAGGGCGAGTCCGCCGGAGGCTCGGCCAAGCAGGGAAGAAACAGGCACTTCCAGGCCATACTGCCTTTAAGGGGCAAGATCCTCAACGTTGAGCGGGCACGTCTGGACAAGATCCTCAAAAACTCAGAGATCAGGAACATGATCGTGGCTCTTGGAACCGGCGTAGGTGATGAGTTCGATATCGTTAAGGCCAGGTACCACAAAGTCGTTATCATGACAGATGCAGATGTGGATGGCTCCCACATTCGAACGCTGCTGCTGACCTTCTTTTACAGGTACATGAAGCCCCTGATAGAGACTGGCTACATTTACATCGCCCAGCCTCCGCTCTATCAGGTCAAGAAGGGCAAGCAGGTCAATTACGCTTATTCGGACGATGAGCTGAGCCGCATGGTGAAGTCCATAGCCAAACCCGCTATCCAGAGGTATAAGGGCCTAGGTGAGATGAATCCGGAACAGCTATGGGAGACGACCATGAACCCCGAGAACAGGACTCTGCTTAAGATTACACTGGAGGATGCAGTGGAGGCAGACAGGATATTCACCATTCTTATGGGCGACCAGGTAGAGCCGCGTAGGGAGTTCATAGAGGCGCATGCAAGAGACGTCAAGAACCTTGATGTCTAAGTGAGGAAATTTTGACGGAAGTACAGGTTAACATCACAGAGGAGATGAAGTCCTCCTTCATCGATTACGCCATGAGCGTAATAGTAGCAAGAGCCCTGCCCGACGTCCGGGACGGCTTAAAGCCAGTTCATCGGCGAATCCTCTACGCAATGTACGAGCAGGGCATGACCCACGATCAGCCCTACAAGAAGTCCGCTCGCGTTGTTGGAGACGTAATGGGTAAGTACCACCCGCACGGAGACGCCGCCATTTACGAGACGATGGTCCGGATGGCCCAGAAGTTCTCCATGCGCTACCCGCTGATAGACGGTCAGGGCAACTTCGGCTCAATCGACGGAGACCCGGCTGCGGCCATGCGTTACACCGAAGTTAGGCTGTCCAAGATCGCGGGCGAGATGCTGGCAGATTTAGAGAAGGATACAGTTGACTTCGTTCCCAACTACGATGGCTCTTTAAAGGAACCATCAGTACTGCCTGCAAAGCTTCCCAACCTTCTCTTAAACGGCTCCACAGGCATCGCTGTCGGCATGGCTACCAACATTCCGCCCCACAACTTAAACGAGCTTGCCAGGGCCATAATCCACCTAATAGATGAGCCGGATGCTCCCTTAGGCGACCTGATGGACGACCTGCCAGGCCCTGATTTCCCAACAGGCGGCTATATCGTTGGCAGGGCGGGAATCGAGTCAGCCTACCAGACCGGCAGAGGAAGCATCCTCCTTCGGGCCAAGTCGGAGATCGAGGAGACTTCCAGGAGCACCAGGATCATCTTCACAGAGCTTCCCTACCAGGTGAACAAGGCCAAGCTGATCGAGGACATGGCAGAGATGGTCAAGGCCGGCAGGCTTGAGGGCATATCAGATCTGCGAGACGAGTCTGACAAAGAGGGCATACGCATGGTCGTGGAGGTAAAGAGCGGGTTTAACGCCAATGTGGTCTTGAACCAGCTGCATAAGCACACGCCTCTTCAGACCAGCTACGGAATAATCAACCTGGTTTTAGTTGACGGCCAGCCAAAGACGCTTCCCTTGAAGGATACTCTGGAGCACTACATCCATTATCGCTCTGTTGTGATCGAGCGCCGGACGAGATTTGACCTGGAAGCGGCAGAAAAGAGGGCTCACATTCTGGCCGGACTGCTCATCGCCCTGAGGAACATAGATGAGGTAATAAGGATAATAAAAGCCGCGCCATCGCCTGCAGAGGCCCGAGATGCCCTTATTGGTGCATTCACCTTGAGCGAGGAGCAGGCCAAGGCCATTCTGGACATGAGGCTTCAGCGCCTCACGGGCCTCGAGCAGGAGAAGATAGTCTCAGAGGCTGCAGAGCTTGAGAAGACGATAGCGGGTCTTCAAAAGATACTCTCCAGCAACATCGAGATCCTAAAGATCATCAAGGACGAGCTGAAGGAGCTTTGCAAGGCCTATGGCGATGAGAGAAGGACTCAGATAATTGAACCCGAGGGCGAGGTCAGCCGTGAGGATCTGATCCAGGAGGAGGAGGTGGCTGTGACCATCACCAGCTCAGGATACATCAAGCGGCAGCCCGTAACTGCGTATCGGATGCAAAGAAGGGGCGGCAAAGGCGTCATCGGTGCTGAGACCAAGAGCGAGGAGTTCGTCACCGATATGTTCACTGCATCCACCAAGGACTATCTGCTCTTCTTCACTGACAAGGGCAAAGCCCACTGGCTCAAGGTCTACGAGGTTCCTGCAATGGGCCGGGCCACTCGCGGAAAGTCCATAGTGAACCTACTTCACCTAGAGGAGGGCGAGAACCTCACAGGCGCGATCCCTGTGAAGAGCTTTGATGCCGAGGGGTTCATAGTGCTAGTAACTCGCAGCGGCAGCATAGTGAGGATGCCAATCAGGGCCTTTTCCAACCCCAGAAAGGGCGGGATTAAGGCCGTGAACCTCAAGGGCGACAGCCTGGTTGCCGCCCGCCTGACGGACGGCAGCCAGCAGCTGCTCGTGGCCACAAAGCAGGGCAAGGCCATACGCTTTAGCGAGGAGGATGTGCGCGCTTCCAACCGTGGGACAATGGGTGTCCGGGCCATGAGCCTGGCTTCCGGAGATGAGATCATCAGCATGGACGTAATTACGCCCGGGTCCACGCTCCTCACCATCACCAACCAGGGCTACGGCAAGAGAACCGATCTGCCGGAGTATCCTCTGCAGAGGCGCGGCGGCAAGGGCGTCAAGAACATCGATGCCAAAAAGGGCTATGTCTGCTGTACCACCACGGTCTCCGAGGAGGACGAGCTTTTGGTCACTACAAAAGACGGCGTGATGATACGAACTCCTGCCAGCGAGATTCGCGTGCAGGGTCGGTCCACTCAGGGCGTGCGGATCATGAACGTGAAGCCAGGGGACGAGGTCTCGGCGGTGGCGAGGATTACTTGAGCTTCCAAGCTTACCCCATCCGCTCTTAGACCTTGTATCCCGTGGAGGACTCGTAAAGCTCTCTGATTCGGCCTGCATCCTCTCCGGGTGCCTTCTCTTCCAGGGCTTCGATGAATAGCTTGGCAGATTCCGGGGAGATGCACAGCAGACACTCAGAGCCGTCCAGGATGCGGCCTGCCAGGTACTTGAGATCATCCTCTGATAGCCGCTCCAGCCGGTCCAGGAAGTCCTCCTCATCTGCGGCATAATGCATTGACACCGGCGGAAGGATGGAGCGGTAGTGCATCTCTCTGGCCTTCATCTCAGGTGCGAGCTTCTTTAAGATCCCCAAATCTTTTTCGTCCAGCTTTCTCATGCTTATCTTCTTTTACGGGCCGAAGAAGATCAACCTTCGCTCTCCCACTTCTTCGTTCCGGAGGGCTTGAGCAGCTTCTGGGCATCTCCTCTTAAAAGCAAGTTGGTCAGCGCCGACAGAGAGCATAAGGTGCCTCGGCCCTCGACCTCCTGTCCAGGAACCCTGGCCACGATCCCGCCTTCTGCAGTGATCTCAATCTCAGTCCCCAGTTCACTCAAGCGGTGGAGGATGATGTTTCCCGTCGCGCCCATGGACTTCTCCATCCAGCAGTGCTTGAAGGGGCAGAGGTTGCAGTAAGTCTTGAAGAGCTCAGCGCTGGCCTCGGGCACAAGCCCTGCAACTATCTCAGCCTTGGCGGTCCCGTATGCCATACAGCAGCCCCGCACGCCTTTTGCCAGGATCTCATCTCCTCTGGCCAAAGTGACCTTGACGTGCCCGCCCTTGACCTCATAACGGTTCTCGATCTCTTCCTCGAACTTCTTTAGGCCGGTGTTGGGCTTGCCTTCCAGGGCAGCCTTGATCTTCTCTGCAAGCATGGGCGTTCTGGCAGCTCCGATGGCAACGGCGCAGGTAGGGCAGTAGGATGGCGGAGACTCTGCAATCATATTGTCCTCTTTGTCCAGAAAGGTGGCGACTACTCCTAGGCCCTTTCTTCTGATCAGCGTCCTTCCGCCCATCTCCTTGACGGCGACCAGTGCCAGCGCAGCTGCGGTCAAGACGCGGCCGTATCCCTGCAGCCTGGCGGTGCGCTCGATATCCTCAGGGGTGTTGATGCCCTCTTTCTTCAGGTCTTCGGCTACCTCTTCGGGGATCAGCCCGGCGTCGAGCTCCGCAGCGAGCACGGCTGGGGACCAGACGACGCCGAAGCCCTCGCCGATCACCATCCCCTGGTCATCGAATATGCGCGCCAGGATGCCGCCCGGCCGCTCGTAGGCCACGATTCGGCCGCCGGCGCGGCAGATCTCCTCGGCTACGGCGTGGCAGATGCCGCAGGCGCCCTCGCGGGGGTGGACTGCTTCTTTTACGTTTTTGGTTAGCTGCTCTTTGAATGAACTCATCGATGGCAATATTGATTGTTCATGATTTATAACATAACGCTTGAACTTCCAAATTGTAGGCCGCCAAATGGGGCGATGGCGATCAATTCATATCATTGCTGCACATTAATTTGCAAGCTCAGGTGTCCAAAGAGATGAGTATGCAAGAAGATATCGATATGTACGGCCGCATGGCCATAGCCCTGAACATCATCGAGGGATGTCAGGAGTTCGCCTCCATAATACCGGAGGTCAGGACCAACCTTGTCTACGCTCGATCTGGCGCCAAAACTAGGTTCGAGGTGCTGGCCGTCGATGGCCGCATAACCGTTGTGAACGGACAACCGCATGCTGCAGGCAAGCCCCGTTTTGGGGCTTCGAGCCACATGGCCCGGATGATAGTGGAGATCGGCAAAAGAGACCCGACGATCAGGGCGGGCATAGACTTCGCCAACGATCCGGCCTTCGCCGGATGGCTGGAGGAGTACTGTAAATCCAAGGGATGGACTTTCAGCGTAATAGACCGGAGGAACGAGCCCGAGGATATCCGCGAGGCTGAAGGCCAATCCATGCCCTGGAAGGTAGCCGAGGCCATAAGGGCCGCCGGAGGCTGTGTGCCCAAGATCTTCTATGAGACTGGAGCCGTCGGCAAGGAACCCGTCTCTGTCTTGGTCGGAAAGGACCCAATCGAGGTGGCAGAGCAGGCCTGCGAGATAGCGAGGCTCTATCATGGAAAGCGATAAGCCAAAGATCGGAAAGATCGACCTGGAGACCTTCAACTCCTTCCTGCTCCAGCGCCTAGGGAAAAACGACGATACAGTTTTAGTGCCGCCGCAAACAGGCGTGGACGCGGCTGTAATCGACATAGGCGGAGGCATTGTGCTCATCATAGCTGAGGACCCAATCCTTGCCATTCCCGGACAGCCCTGGGAGATGTTCGGCTGGTACACTGTTCATATCGGCGCCAGCGACGTGGCCGTCATGGGTGTCAAACCTCGGTACATGACATACTCTCTCCTCATGCCTCCGGAGACAAAGGACGAGGACTTCAGGACCATCGTAGACTCCATCCACCGCGCCGCGCTGGATCTGGATATGGCTATCGTTGGAGGGCACACTGGCTACTATCCAGGCTTTGCTGCGCCCACCATCGGAGGAGTGACAGTCTTCGCTGCAGCCGGGAAAGACGAATACGTGACCCCTGCAGGCGCTAAGCCCGGCGACTGCGTCCTCCTTACCAAGGGCCCGGCTATTGAGAC
>Ga0074195_1003002_pt1 | contig 16943 bp, 17 predicted proteins | sample EPASupsiteHSE623_FD_64525 | JGI IMG/M metagenome (GOLD analysis project Ga0074195, IMG submission 64525) | Bioremediated contaminated groundwater from EPA Superfund site, New Mexico - Sample HSE6-23 | ecosystem: Environmental > Aquatic > Deep subsurface > Groundwater > Contaminated ...
CTCTGCTTGGTTCTGACTGTCCATCATATGCATAGTTTCTCAATGCCCCTTTAATAACATAAGTTGAAAAATCGATTGTTGGATTTTCCTTTGCTATCAAATACGCTTCTCCTGTCCCACGTTTCAATGAGTCAAAAAATCTTTTTTTTATCTCTGTAGTTGTCGTCATTGTGTTTTAAAATGGCAGGTAACAGCTAGGGGTTGGTAAAGTGCGGGAGATTGAAACGGTTTCCTATCCTACGCTACGAAGCTGCGAAAAAGCAGAATCGCTACCTAATCCGCTGGATACCTGCGTTTTATTAACCACACGTTAGCACACGTTATTTTATATAATCAATTTTTACTCTAATGTTATATGAACCAATCTTCATATCTCCTGGTAGAACTTTCAATTTTGTAGAAAATTTTAATAAAACAAGAATCTCATTTGATTCGTTTTCCCATCTAAGACGATAAAAGTATCCATCCTCAGATTCATTTCCCTCAACTGTTTTTGGTTCACCATATTTATTAATCAATTCTTGCTTAATATTATTATATTTTTTCAAATATTCTTTCTTCCGTTTTTTCTCAACTTCAAACTTATCTCCATCTGTTTTAAGATTCTTTACATAACTCATGATGTTCCAATCATAACTTGTTGAAAGTAATGTGGAATCATTCTCGTCGTAGAAATATTCAATTCCAAGTTGTGGAAAGAAGTCATCATTAGTTCTTTTATAAGAAAGAGGATAATAATCATGGTTTTCTTTAGCTGTTGGAAAATAGTCTTTTGCTACTTTTGTTTTAACAAACCCTAGGTATTCTGAATTAATTGATTTTTCATACGTTCTTAATTCATTGAGATTTTTCCTTTCAAATAGAAAATCATCTTGGGAGAATCCAGAGTTATAAATACAAACAAAGATTAGAATTGAAATTAATTGTTTCATAAATTAAAGTTTTTAAAATTGTCTAGTTTAATTAAATATTTGTCTGTGTTAAAATCTTCGACATAATGTGTGCTAAAGGTTGGCCCTATGCTGCGTAGCCTGTGTTGCGTCTGCGATAGGCTATGCAGTATAAGGCGTGTTAGTGGCTGGGCTTCTTTATTTCATCAATTGACAAGCTGTTATAAAATGTTTCAAAGTCTTTGTCTGAACCGTGATTGTTTATGATTTCAAACAAGGTCGAATACTTTTTCAAATAAATCATTTGTCTATAAGGGTCGTTATGATTGTCACTTTGTAGTGTAACTCGAATTGCTGTGGAATTATTGATACTTATTGTGTCTCGCAATTCGGTTACTTGTCCTTTAAAAATTGACTTTTCAGAGGAAATAAAATGGTCAATTGGATAATCGCTTGTGTCTTGCATCCAAATACACCATTTCATTGAATTTGTTATGTCATTTTCAGGGTTTTCGATTTTATCACCGATGCACTTTCCGTTTTGAATATTTTCCGCAACAAGATTGTCTGGATATTTGAAAGTCATTATAAAACCAACATTTACAGTGTCTCGAAAAGTTGCCCAATTTACAGCAATCAAAAATTCAAGTTCTCCTTTTTTTACTGGCTTGGAGTATTGCTGTGCTTTTCCGTCATTGTCGATAAACCCAATTACAACAAAATCTTGGTTATATAAAAGTCGAAAGTCCTTTTGCGTTACGGCAACTTTTGCTACGTAAGATGCTGGAGTGCTTTTCCAATTGTCTAAGTTGTTGTTAGCCCAATTAATTAATTTTTTAAACTTTTCGGATCTTGGTTCAATTATTTTTGTTTCACTTTCTGTCAGACCTGTTGTTTCATTGGTTCTGTTTACCGTTAAAGTCAAGTTTGAATTAAGGTCAACATATTTCTCAATACTTATTTCTGTCGAGCAACTTGTAATTGTCAACAGGAAAAAAAATATTAAAATGATAATCGTTCCTTTCATAGTTTTCTGTTTTATCAGCCTTGCCACAACGGTTTACGTGTATGATTAGAGCTGGATCGCGAACATCATTACTGACAAGCTATACCACTGCCGTTGCAGAGCAGTACGCTGATTGTCAGCACAGAACCCAGGTTTAATTATACACGCTGTTACCAACTGGCCTTTTGTTGAACTAGTCTGCACTTTTGATGTTTTTTATTTGTGTGTGGGACATTTGTATGGTTTATTTTAACAATTTCCGACTTTCAACATCTTGTAAGATAATCATTTGCTGAATAGCTATTTGGTTCAATTTTATCAATCGTTCCTTTTGGGGCATCTTTTCATTGACAAACACAGCATTCAGGTTTTCCATATTCGATAAGCAAATCAATTCGTTTATTGTGGCATAATCACGAATGTTCCCTTTTAAATCAGGGTTAGCATCTCTCCATTGTTTGGCAGTTATCCCAAACAAGGCAACATTCAGTACATCCGCCTCATTGGCATAGATGATTGATGTTTGTGCTACTGAAAGTTCCTGCGGAATAAGATTGTGTTTAATGGCATCGGTATGGATATGATAATTCAACTTAGCTAATTCTCGTTTTGCCGTCCAGCCAAACTGTTTTTGCTCTTCTTCTTTAAGACGTTGAAATTCACTTATCAAATATAACTTGAACGGTACACTGATTGCTGATCCAAACTCAAATGCAATATCTTTATGAGCGTAGGTACCACCGTATTTCCCCTTCTTTACAATTATTCCAACAGCATCTGTCCTTTCGATCCATTCCGAAACACTTAACACAAAACTTGGCAACCCGGCCTGGGTTTTAAAGTGGTCAAATTCGACCACTTTAAAATCAGGATTGTTTATTTGCTCCCAGGTACCCAAAAATTCAAGTGTATAACGATTTCTTAACCAGTTTTTAATAATATCGGCGGCTCTACTTTCACTCTCTTTGGAATTTGCCATATCAGTAAGGGAAATGTAATCTCTCTCTTCGACTGATATTATTGTAATTTCTGTGTCTCTTACTTTGATTTTCGTCATTATGTGGAGATATGTTATTGTTTTGTCCTTAAATTATTTTAGTAAATGATGCAAATTACATAATTTTCCAAAGTGCGATAGCTGGTATCATAAAATCTTTTATTTTTTGTCATTCTGCGGCAAAATAGTGCATTATGCAGTTTTTCAGGCTTGTTGGTAACAGTTACTTGTATGAAATGTAGGCGGTTGCGGGCGATATCATTGTCAAGTTACACAAAAGTTGAAGCGGGCGACAACCCTTTAATTACCTACGAACCCGCCTGTTTTTTATACATGATGTTAGCGCACGTTTTTAATTTTGTATAAATTTCCCTTTTCTTATTGTAAAAAGCTGATTTTTCAAAAATGTAATTTCTTTTTCGTTTTGTTTTGCGGGAAACCAATTGGGCATTCTATTTATTACTTCTTTAATTATTTCTGGATTCAATTCTGCTTTCGTAAAGTTCCCAAATGAATGGCAACAAGTTTTCCCGTCGGGATAAATTAGAATTCCAACTAAGATTCTGCCTTCTTCAATTTTATTCAAATTTTCGTCTATTATGTATTTATTCATAAATTCAATCATTCCAATAGAATCGCAATTCCATTTAGGTTCTGTATCCGCTTTTACGAACATTTGGTCTGTTTTACAATCTTTAAAATTTACAGGAATCGTTCGACAATTAACTATTAATAAAAGAACTGTCAAAATTGTAATTAGTTTTCTCATATGTTAATGTATTTGTAAATGATCAAATGTGCGCTAACGGTTTGGCGCTTGGCGAAGAAGCGGATTTCGAAGCACTAAACTGTCTGCCAGTACTGAATTTGACACGAAGTAAAAAGCTTCATTTAAGCACTGAACCCTTTTTTTTGCCAAACGCCTGTTATGCGTAGATTTTCTTTGTCTGTCAGTGCATACAACCCACATAAATGTTTGCTTTTATTTTAAACACTTTTTTCTCTCTCTGATGTAAAACCGTCAAAGCACTATCTGCACTTTTTTCTGTTTCGTAAATTCCTGTCACCAAAGCAATAGTTTTTTCACCTGCTTGTCTTTGGTAAAAGTTTAAATATTCTAAGCTCAAATTGTCTGATGGAAAACGTCTGGGGAAATAGTCGCCAGCATAGATTTCATCTTCGTCATTGTCGGGCAAGGCAATAAGATTTTTAGTCTTGTTATAAAACCGTCCCATTGTGTTAATAGGAATTTTCAAATCGCTGTTTAGGTCAAACATTTTTTTATTAAGCAAATAATAGTCGGCACTTGTGTCAGCAACCACTACAAAATAAGTTGCATTGTCATAGTCGGTCGTGTCCTCAGTTACATTGTTATCGGTCGTTACACTATTTTGCAAACTGGTCGTTGTGCCGATTTTTATAGAATCAACGTCAGCAACGTTTTTGTCTGAGGATGTTGTCCCACAAACGGTAAAAAAAACTGTCAATATTATGTAAATGTGTCGTGTCATAAATTTACGCATAACGGTTGATGCTAACTTATGGCTGGGAGTTCGAAGCATCAATTCTATCCCCAGTTAATGCCAAAACGAAGGTAGGAAAAACTTGGTTATCAGCAAATCTGCCCAGCTGGAAGTTAGTATTTGTTATAAACCGTAGTTTAATTCTTCTAGTTCATTTTCTTAATTGTATTCTCTGTCTCGGTGCAAAACTGATTGTATATATCTAAAGTTGTCTTGTCATTTAAATTCAATTCATTTATCAAGTATTCTTTAAATTGTTCGAAATTCATTTCTAAGTCTGATGTTCCTTGTATGCAAAAATAGAATTCATATCCTAACATATTTGCGTAAAGTTTCAAGTCTTTGTTATTCGTTTCAAAGTGTCTAAAGACTTCGTTTGGATGATTAACAATTACTTTTAAACAATATTTTCCTAATACTTCGGATAGTGAACCGTCTGATTTCTGACAAATTTGATTGAATGCATAAAAATATATTGGAACAAAATATTTCTCATTTTGAGTAATGAATTCTATAAATTTAAGTGATTTCTTGTCGTCAGTTATATTAATTTCCCCTATACAATAATCAATTACACGTTCATCATGGTTAGGTTCTTTTCGATAGTTATTAATCAAAATAGTATCAAGAAGATTTTTTTCTTTTTCGACTGAAGCCTGAATAACATTTTTTGTCTTGTCCGTTAATGAATTATTATGCGTTCCACATGATAGAAGAATTATTACAAACAATAGAAGTTTCAAATTTTTCATTTCCTCAAGTATAAAGGTTGTCGTCTCTTTAACTATAGCTTACAACGTTTGCAAATTGGTTGCGTTTGGGAGTAAAGAACCGTTTCTTTATCCACCGTTAATTAAAAAACTAAAGTACGTAAAACTTTCGTTTCCGCATCTCTGCCCAAATGCAATTAATTTGCTGTTAGCACAAGTTATTCTCTTTTCTGTTCTTTAAATAATCCATCTAAAGTTGGCTTCAATCTAGTGTATTTATATAAGTCTTTTTCTTTAAGAATTGAACCAAGAAGTAGGTCGTTTTTCTCTTTTTCTGTTTCACCTTCTTTGTTTAAACAAATTAGATGCGTAAGCAATACTTCATAATACTTGTCAAGGAAATATCCTTTATAACTTTGAAGCCCTTTGTCTTTAATTATGTATATTTCAAAGTCTGGAAAATTAAGGTCATTATATTGAAAATATGGTTGCCCATTAAATTTAGGGAACAACTTAATTAGGTCATATGCGTTTTTCGTGTTCGCCGGTTTCGCAATATTCATAAACCCCCAAATATTCTTACCGCAATAATCCATACAACGTAAAAAGAAAATTCCCTTTTCTGCGTCATCTGATAAGTTATATTCTTTAAGTTTAAAATCATTTTTTGAATAGTCAAAGGGTTGGTTTTTGTTTCCAACTGATGCGAATAGCATTGAATAATATGTGTCAACTAATTTGTATTTCAGAATTTCACCTGATTTAAGGCTGTCAATTAGTTTATTATTATCAATTTGTTTTTCTTGTCTAATGTTGAGATTTATAGAATGAATAATGAATATGTATTTTAATGTTTGAATGTCTGGTAGAATAAGGTAATCCTTTTTTAGAAGTTTGTTATCCGTTGTTATTGTTTGTTCAATAAACGAAGTTGCCAATTTTAGATTTTCGGGAACGTTGTTCTGCAAGTCTTTTACAAAGCCTTTTGGTGGTTCATTTCTAAACATGAAGTCTTTGTAAGCTTTCCCTAATTCAATTAACTTTTGATTTACAGATGACTGTCCAAAGATGTTTGCTGTCAAGCAAATACTAAGTAATGTCAATGCGATTTTGTTCATATGTTCGTCTTTTTAATAATTTGTGCTAACGTTGCCGTGGTTGGAAATGTTGGGGAGTTAGAAACCGAACATCTTTCCGCCGTTAGAAACTTAGTTAAAAGTAATAAAACTCCCGCATCTGCAGGGTCTAACCCCAATATTTTTTGCCATGTGTTATGCTCCGTATTTTTTTATTTATTCACTTTTTTGTTTAATTCATCGACATCAATTTCTTTCTTTGATTCAACCAGTCCGTCAATGTTAGTAATCAAGTAGCCTTTAATTTCATTATACTTTTCTTTTTCAAACAAAGGCGAGTTTATTCCTATTATATAATCTTTTGACCTTGTTATAACAAACATTTGTTTCAAAGTTGGTGTTGTACGAGTGGAACCAGTCACAATTTCTGGATCACCTGTTGGCATTTCATACGTCCAGAATGCAATGTCTCTCCCTTTTTTTGATTTAAGAAATTCATATTTATTGTTCGTATTTTTATATAAATTATTTTCTATATAATTTATTTCCCAATTAATATAAATTTTCATCAAGTCAATGTTCGAGAATTCGATGAGCGTATCAGTAAGAAATTTCGCTTTATTAAGTACTAAAATTTGAACTGTTTTATTATCGATATTGAAAACATTTTTTCTTTCAGTTGTTCTTTTATCGACACCGTAAATCTCAATATAAAAGTTATTTTTCGGATAATTATAAACTAATATCAAACTTTTAGGAGTTCCTATTAATCCTTGTGCATTCACTATGCTTGAGTAAAGGATAAAGAATAAAAAGAATAGTTTTTTCATTGTTTCTCGTTTCGTTAAATAATATGGTGCATAACGGTGGCAGTATTAAACGTTGGGGATTAAATCCCAATGTTTTATAACAGCGTGTTGTGTGGCGTTTTTTATTTTCAATCTACCCCCCAATATGCTTTATTATTAATCTCAATAAATGATTTTTCGTCCATATTTTTTGGTAAAGTAAATATCGTTAAATTCATATCTCGTTGGATTTTTACAGTTTTAAAGCCATCTGTTTTTAAACCCCTAGAATGAACTATCGCAATAAGCTTTTTACCCTCAAAAATAAATCTAATTCTATCAATCGGTGAAGGGTCATCAATATCATTTTCATGAATCATGTATTCAGTCAAATTTGGAACGGAATCCTTTAGTAATCCATATTTTTCGAATTTAAAATCAGTTATGAATTTGTTAAAAGTCTCTAAAGTCAACTTACTATTGTTCGCTAAAATTATCTTATTTAAAAGATTTTCAGGTATCGACCAATTGTAAATATTGTCTTTATGGGTGTATCCATATATTTCCATTCCAAAACGTTTCGGATTTCCAGGTGCGCCGCCAGAACTCCAAGCAGAACTTGTTGTTAAAGAAATATCATTAACTGCTATACCAATCTCTTTACCATTGAAATCAATCAGCTTTTCTCCCTTTTTTATTTGCTTTTTATTTTTATAAATATCCTCGGATACTTTAATTGTAAAAACAATTTGATACCAATTGTCTTTTAATTCAGTGCATCTTACTTCGACACTATCATAAATTGATATAAATATCTCCTTTTGTGGCTCAATCCTAATATTAGCTGGACCATTAATCTTTTCAGCCGATAAATCAATCGAAAGAAAAAGTATCAAAATCAATATGCTTAGTCTTGTCATTTTCATAGTTTTTAAAATGCCACACAACGGTTTGCGGTATAAAAAGTTGCCGTTTGCGGGCGATTTCCTGTCAAGTTACACAAAAGTTGAATCGGGCCCCAGCCCATGAATAATCCACTGTCTCGGCAATTTTTTATATCGCTTGTTATAAGCCGTTTTTCTTTGTCTTTCAAGTCTAATGGTCAATTATTGTTTGCGTTAATTTCATAAATCAAATATTGTCCACCGTAGTATTTAAAAACAATTTCTTTAATTACGTGGCCTTTCTTAATTTTAATTACATGTTTTGTGTCCTCTCCGTAAGTCAGTCGCATATTCTCTTCATATTCGTCAATACTCTTAGTATTAACTGTTGAAAGGTCTTTCGCAATTTCTTTGATGAGCGAAATCATTTTTGAATAATCAGTATTCTGTTCTGTTTTAAATGACTTTTTAAAGTAGTAAGTGCTATCGTTTTTATAAACTTCAATGTCTCCAGATAGTAATTTCAAAATTTCTTCATTGTTATTTGAGGACAGTATTATGCGAATGTCATCAAAAGATGGGATTTTCTTTAAATCAGGTCAGTTCGGGAAAAGTTCGCCAGAGTTATCAAGGACTTTTATACTTGACAATTTGCCTTTAGTGTTTACCTCTAGAGAAAAATTTGTTTTGACGTAATCCCATTTATTCCCATAATCTCCAATATCCTCTATGGAAGTTGGCTTGCCAAATAATTTTTCAGTTTGTATTTTGTCAATTCCCAATGTAGCATTTTTAAAACCTACGTCAGTCGTGGAGTTCGAGCCTGAAACTTGAATACTCCAAATAATGTTTGTATCCCTTGCTGCATACTCGAAAATGATATAAAGAGAGGTATCAGGTTTGAGAAGGTAAGCTTCATATACAAATCCATCATCAAATTTTCCATATTGAATTGGATTACCTAACTCATTTTTTGCTGTCTCTCGATATTGTCCAAGTTTAAAACCATAAAGGTCTGTGTAAAAAGACTGTCCAATAGCGTGTGTGGTCAGAAACATAAAACAAATCATCAATAGTTTTTTCATAGTTGTGTCGTCGTTTTAAAATGGTTTATAACGTTTGCTGCTAAAATCCGTTGGGGAGTTCGAAGCAGCAATCTTGTCCCACGTTAATAATTTACCAAATATACTAAAATAAAACTTATCTAACCGTCTGCTCCAATGTATTTTAGCAGCTGTTATGTAACGCCTTTTATTCTATTTGCTATCATTTCCAATTCTATCGTATTCTCTAGTTCTATCATTGAATGCATGAAATCTGGAAACCCTTTCTTGGTAACAATAAATATATACGCCATAGATGGCTGTTTTTTGTAGTGGTAATTGTAGACCAAAATTGAAGTCTCGACTTTCTTTAGTTTAGGATTGTTTTCTTCCGAATACTCAAGTTCGAAAAGGTCTTCAGCAATTAGTAAAACAGGAACATAAATAAAATGTCGTAGATAACCTCCTGCCATTTCTTCGATTTCTCTTTCTCCTATAGCTTCTTCACAATATTGACAAATTTTCGACAATCCATCATGTATATTATCAGGGTGTAGAGCCATTAATTCGCTGTTTTCTTTTTTCTTTTGGAAAGAGCAGTATTGAGTGAAAATAGAATACTTTTCCTTATATACTAACCTTTTCCAATATGCATCATGCAAATCATATTTGATGCCTTTTGGAATTGTTATGCATTCCTTTAATCCAAGCCAATCTTCAATATTTGGTGAGTGTTCAAATTTTGTAAGTAAAACAATTGGTGCTGAGTTATTCTTGATTTCAAATACAAAATGAACCTTTGATACACACTTGGATATTGTTCTTCTTTCATCATGTTCATAGTATTCTGCAATCAAGTCAATTTCTCTGCTTTTACCTGTTAATGGGTCTTCAATGACTTGATTGGTTTCAACAAAAAAACCTGCTTTTGCAAGAATCTTGGAAATTTCCGATTCTAATAGGTATCCTGACCTTTTGAGAGCCTCAATTATTTCATTCTCATTGAATTCAATCCTATCCATGTCATAAGGTGTTACATAACGTTTGACAATATGGCCAGTAAGGGATTGCTGGCGATTCCCTATCAAGTTACACGAAAAGTTGAAGCGGGTTACAACCTTTCGCATGCCACTGAAACCCTTATTGGCTATATTGTGTGTTGTGGCCAGTTAATTTTTCTTTCTCGTCTTTTTATATTTTCTCCAGAAGTAAAGAATCAGTATAACTATAATCCAAAATGGCCAAATTTTTATTATAAATAGCAAGAAATCAACAAATCCGTACCATCCTTTCGATAAAGACTGCTTTAATCTCTCAGAAAATTTATCGCGATTTACCGGATTATATTTAAAATCCTTGCGTTTGGATATAGTCAAATCAAGTGTGCTGTAATCTACTAAGTCGCTTAAATACTTAAGTCTACCTGTTGTACTCTCTATTTCTTCTTCCAATCCACGAATCTTTTCTTCAATCTCTAGAATCTCCTTTACACTTTTGGCCTGTTTCAATAAGTCATTGTACCGTTTTAAATAATTTCTTTTGGTTTCAAGTCTCGTTTCCAAATCAATAAATTGGTCAGTCACATCTCTTGCGTCAATCTCCTTATACTCAATTTCTCCTTCACCAGTCTCAATCTCTGTTATAAACTTCTCAAAATTTGCACTTGGAATCCTAATTTTTAGATTAAAAGACGATTCCCAATCTGTATTATTAAAACTCTCATTGGCATAATAACCCCCGTAATTCCTAATCAAAGTATCGACACGAAGCTTTGTGTTATCAAGCTCTTTAACTCGTAAACCTAATCGACCATCTTTTATTATCTTTTTCTTAATCACCTCTTGCTTCTCAATTTTATCAATCGGTGGAGGTGGAGAATTGGGTGATTGTCTCGTAATCGGAATCATTTCTTCTTCCATGTCAGTTAATGCATAAGAGGCTTTATCCATTTGTTTCTGATGGCATGACACAATCAGTATTGTCATAATGAATATTGGAATAATTTTTTTCATCTTATTGTATTTTAATTGTTTGCAGGGTCTTTTTTTAATTGGCCACAACGATTGGGGCTATGGCCGGTAAGGGATTGCGGATCTGTTGACCTCTCACAAAATATAAACCTTTGTGCGGACTATGAACTTCGCAAAACAATAAAACTAAATCCCTTATTGGCTATAGCTGGTGTTATGGGCTGTGTTTCTATCATTGCATGATTGTAATTATCTGCTTTTTGTATTATTTAAGCGTTGGTTTTCATTGAATATCTGGGTTATAGATATTATTTAATCGGACTTACAATAAGAAAAGGCAAGTTGACATCTTCTCTAGTAGCTTTGATTCCATAGACCTTTTCTAAAGCTTCAAATAATTTTGATTGATCAGAACAATCAACATTGAAGAAGTCATAGCCTGCATTATCTTCATAAGTAGTCTTACAGAAAAATCCAAAATCTTTCTCGAGAAATTCACATAAAAGCTTTACAGAAAGATTTATCAGCTTTATTGAGTTGCTATTTTTATCACGAACTGCATATTGGGCACCGGAAAATTCTTCTGTTTTTCCAACGGAAATAGATAAATTCTTCTGAAGTAAGTTGTTATTGATTACGGAAAGAATCCACACTGTGGTATCAATATAATCTATTTGTGCTTTAAAGCCATATTGATTCCCAATGAAATTCATCAACTTTAGTTTTTCTTTTTCAACATCTACATTTGTTGTTTCATATTTTATAGAAATTTTCTTTTCAATTATTGAGTTATCACAATTTCTAAAAATAGTGCGATTTTCCTGATCGTTGTTCAATTTGTAAATAGTCATTTTTATTGATTTGCAAATAGAATTGAATTTGAAAAAATCGGATTTAAAATTATAGGAATAACTATATTCAGGATTCAATATTTCTTTCTCACTAATATTAAGCTTAAAATCACGGCATGTTAAATAGTCGCTTGTAGCTTGATGGGTTAAACTATTTTGTACTTCATTATTCTTATTTGTTACTGTGTTATTAAGCAAAAATTCGTCTAATAAACTTCTAGAAATATTGCACCCGTATCCTATCCATTGAATAATTCCATGTCTGTCTATAAGAAAAGCCGTTGGAATTCTTTTTACAAAATATTCACCAAATGTCTGTCCAGTGCTGTCAAATAAAAAGTTGTGTTTAAAATTTTTTGAATGTATAAATTGGTCAACTTTTCTCGAAGTTGGTTCAGTCATAGCAATAAATTCTATCTTGTCAGAATACTCATCTATCAGATCATTGGTTTCCAATAATCCTGCAATGCATGGACCACACCATGTTGCCCAAAAATCAATCAGGATAGGCTTATCTTTTGGAATTTCGTATTTAGCAGGAAATGACGAAATAAATTTAATCTGCGGTGCAGTCATGCCTATTTCAAGTCGTTGTTGCCCATTTGCAAATTGGTTGATTACAATTAGGAATGCTGTTAATAATATTTTATTCATATAGGATGATTTTTTTAATATAGCTCACAACGTTTTGGCGATATCACCCGTTTTAATGGGGCGATGACGCCTGTTATACTATGTTTCAATTAATCTATTATTTTGTCAAAGTCTATATATTTAAAATCTGTTTTTAAAGAGTCTTGCACTATTTCAAATTTAAGATTAACAAATTCTGCCCCTATAAAAGTTTCTCCTTTCTTTTGTCGTAGCTCATCAAGTTTATTCCATTGATCAACATTTAAAACAATTTTCGCGCATAAACCATCTCCTTGGATTCGGAAATAGAGTAATTCTTTCCCAGCAGACTCTACATATTCAGAGAACCAATACGATAACTTGGTTTTGTCAACAATTCCCAGTTGTTTCACAAGTTCTGATTTATACTCTTCTGAATCCGGTGAATATTTATCAAATACCGGATTGGTATTCTTACAAACTGGCCGATCACAAGAGAATAATAAAATGGCCAAACAAAAGAGAGGTAAAAAGAATTTAATTTTTGTTTTCATAGTTGGTTAATTTAAATGTGGCATAACTGTGTCGCAGACAATGCAGTGTAAAGCTATGATTTTTATATATTTTACCCAAATATTTATGAAAACATTCTCTCTGCTGGATTCGCTGTATTGCTCTCCCGATATTACTTCTCCAGCAATGTCTTTATCTCTGCAACCAACGCATCGTTTTGAGGCTCCGGGGCATCGGCATTCACTACCTTTCCATGCTTGTCTATCAGCAGATATCTTGGGACTCCGTCTATTGAAAATCGACTCTTCAAATAGCCGTATTGACTGGCATTTAGATTGATATGACTACCCTCAATTTGGTGCTTCTTTATTGCCCTTTCCCATGATTTTGCACTAGATCCCTCGCATAAGAAGATAAATGTGACTGCCTCCACTTTGAACTGCTCGTGTACTTTTTGTGAATGTGGCATCTGGGCTATGCATGCAGAGCACCATGTTCCCCAGATATCTATGAAAATCACTCTCCCTGGATTGTCTGCAATTATCTTGTTGAACAACTGCTCACCTGAGAGAGAGTCGTATATATTGAGAATCGCACCCGCTGGTAACTTAAAATTTTTACTCTCCTCAGCTTTCTGACCTAATTTACTGTATACTGCAAGCAAATACTGACGAATATATTTATCATTGAACGAACGGCCTATCAAATCGGACAGTGTGTCGACCTGGGCTTGCGGAATCTCTTCATCTCTAGTAGCAAATCCGAATAGCGCAGAGGCAGCCAGGTATTCGCCCCAAATTCCCTCTCTCTTTGCTAACGCCATTTCTACAGAGGTTTTAATAAGGTCGTAATTTGATTTTGCGCTGATTTGCGGCCCCCTTATCCGATCTACACTTATATTGAAGGATGACAGGAATGTGCAGTAATCCGATGAGAGCATTGCGTTTTCATTGAAAACGATGGAATCATTCAGGAAAGAATAGAATTGCACCCTTTCTTCAATATCCGGGATCCTGCTTCCTAACCGGATTATATCACCATAAACAGCATACTTCGCGCTAATTGTCAGATAATTACTTATTGTGCTGTCTAACGAATCCTTTTTTACACGTAGGTCTATCTCGGCAAGTAACTCTTTTTGGAAGTTCAGATATCTCTCCTTCAATTCATTCACTGGCTCATCTTTTGGCAGTTTATCTCTAAATCCATCAATCATATAATAATGGAGCCACCTGTTATTCACGTTAAATTGGTTTTGAAATTTGTCGTGTCTTTTATCAAATGCTGCCGATACTATTCCTATCTGATAGCCTCTCTTGCCAATTTTGCAATTTATCTTCAAAGTATCATTCACAAACAGGAAGGGGGTGATTTTTGCGTCGCCATATATGAGATAGGTGTCTGTAGAGTGATAAAGCGGAATGTCGAACATAAATCTGCCATCTTCGTCAATAGCTGCCTCAAAGGAATTCGGAATACCAACAGAAATATCATTCACCGATAGTTTAATTGTCATGGGTGCACCCGGAATCTCCTTTATGTTATCAATCGTTCCAATTATTACCGTCCGCTGCTCAATTTCCGGAAAAGAGCGCCCATCGGGAGAAGGTTTTGTCTGATTATTCGCTTTTGCGCCACAAGATAGAAGTAAGGCTGCTGCCCATAAGAAGATGATAACTACACGATTCATAATGTTGTTTTTCCAAATTTAGACTTAATTTTTCACTTTGAGCGCTGCTTTGTGTAAAATTATTTGGCTGATCTGCCAGGTGTTTTTGCATATTGCTAATTTTCTGATGTATACAAAATTTTTTGCCCTAAAAATTAAATGGAAAAGCCTATATATATTACTGATTAATAGCTCCCTGTAATTTTAACTGGCAGATCGTGGGTTTCAACAGCTACTTCTTAAACCCGCTGTTAGCTGCATGTGGTTTTGTTCGTCCCATTCGGTGATGTTTCAGGTTAGAAGAAAACCTTCTCATTTGATTCTGTATTTCGTTTCCAAGTTTTTCAGCCAATTATTTTCTTGCTCGTCAGAAACAATGTTGGCAAGTTTGTCTAAGATATTTTCAAGATGAACTTTCTTAAAATGTTTGTTGCCTTGTGGAGTTAAAATTTCACGAAACTGTTTTTCCGTTTCTTCATTTTTCCATAAGTAATTGTCGTTTTCAATTGGAGAGAAAACCCAAAAACCAAATTCATCGCAATGTCGTGAAAATGCGACTTGCTCCGCAAGAATCATATTTCTCCAAAGTTGATTTAGTCCGAAGCTGAAAGGACAGCCCGACATTGATTTTATCTTTTCTCCGTCAATGACTTTTGACTTTGTTGTCAAGTCCCAATTGAAATATTTATTGTAACCACATAGAGAATTTTTTGTTTCCACCATCTTGCTATAAAAGTTATTGGAATTACAAATTGCTCGTCTCTCTTTATTTCGTTCTAATCTTTGTTGTTTTTCTTCTGGTATTTCACCCTCTTTCTTTTTTGAACCTGCATAAGAAGAGCAAACAGAAAATTCATATTCAATAAATTTGAATTCAATTAGTAACACACCTTTCTTGTCGTTGTTGTAAGTGTAGAAAACTGCAATGTCAGAATCTGTCCCGCTACCAAGATTGAGATTTTGGTCGCCAATACTTTCGTCTCCTGTTCGTTCAAAGCCAATAATGTTGTCGCACAAGTTTGGAGTAAACTCTGGTTCAAGATGGTGAACTCTTACTTGCTTGTCAAACAAGTTTGAAAATAATTTGTCTGCTAAAGCAGGATGTTGTTGAAGATAAATTATAAGATTAAAACAGTATGGTTGAGAAGCAGCAGTATTTGTCAGTATACGGTGCAAGTCGCCTGCTTTGTGTTTGCAAAATCTTTCTTTCGTTGCTGTATGAATGTCTTCCGTGATAAAATTGAATTGTGATTGCTCAACAGTCAAAAGGTGTTTGTATTTGTTTCCGTTTGCAGATTGTCCAAAGGATTTTATCTCAGGATTGGTTTCAAGGAATAATGCCATTGTCCTATAAACTTTTTTCTGCCATGGATTACCTTCCTGATAAATTTCTGCTTCTGAATTCATGTTTTATCTGTTCATTAAATGCTCAAATGTTCGTGTTTGCGATGTCGGTTGTTCGGAGCGTTACCATTGCAGCTAACGGTTACGTATATGAAACGTTTGGCACTTCGAAGCACTTTCCTGTCAAGTTACAACCACTTTAGACACAAGCTGTACCGCTCAATAACCCACTGACTGCCAAATGTTTTATATACGATGTTGGCATTTCGTTATTTTATTATTTTTTCAACGAGCAAACAAACGCTTGTGCCTAAATCGTCAATAATAGTCAGATTGTCAACAGATAATTCTTTAGCTCGGCTCACTGCATCTTTGATTCCTTTTTCAAATTTCTCAAAATGCAATTTATTCTTGTTGTATCCACCGAGAAGTTTTGAAAGCTCTTTTTCTAAATATCTTTTTTTACTTTTGACCGTGGGTTTGGGGTTTGATAATATTAATTCTTTGTCATACAATTCAATAGATGTCAAATGTAATAATAGCCAAAATTCAAATGTTGGGTTTGATAACGCTAAATTATAGCCTTCAACTCTACATTTTTCAACAATTTCATTTAATTGGTCTTTAGATACATTTTGCTTATCCCGGTCAACGACCATCCATAATTCATTTGGTTCAACTCCATGAAATTCCCAATATTCTTTTCTTTCATCAAGTAATTCAATTACATGATTTGGATGGCTTTTTGTGTCAGTCTCGTCAGCCTTCTCCAGTCGTTCAATTCGAATTAGTTCTGACCTATTTAAATCAAAAACTCCATCAAAATATTGTTCTTCTGTTTTTCCTTCTCCTGCTATTGAAATTACATATAGGGATTTAGCTGTTCTTGTTGAAGATTCAACAGGTCTTTCCCCAAAAGTATTTTTTATCCTTAAACGACTTGCCATAACTAAAACTGTAAATTTTTAAAGCTTTTGAAAATTGGGATAGCTCCGTATCTCCCTAATAAGTAGTCTTTACTTACTATCTTATCATTCCGAACTTTAAATTCATCTAAGGAATATAAA
>Ga0074195_1003003_pt1 | contig 16943 bp, 14 predicted proteins | sample EPASupsiteHSE623_FD_64525 | JGI IMG/M metagenome (GOLD analysis project Ga0074195, IMG submission 64525) | Bioremediated contaminated groundwater from EPA Superfund site, New Mexico - Sample HSE6-23 | ecosystem: Environmental > Aquatic > Deep subsurface > Groundwater > Contaminated ...
ATTTGTGCCCTCTTTGCCGGAACTCCTGCAGCAGGTTGTGGTACTGTTACATCTTTTGCTGCCCATTTCTCAACCAGCGATGCGATTGCTTTTTCACAAGTTGCCTGGTCAATGGCACCAGCTATGTTAAAGTTAGCAATAGTAGGGCTTAGGAATGAATTATAGAACGATTTCACATCTTCTATGGTTATTGAATCTATACTCTCAATGTTTCCGTAAGGAATCTGGGCAAGTCTGGAATCGGCACCAAATAGAAGTTTGTTTGTAACAGAAGTGGCTATCTCCTCAGGATCTACCGATGCCTGACGGATATAAGATTTTATCTCATTTTTAATTCTGGCAAGAGCAGCCTCGTCGAACCTTGGCTGAAGTACCATCTCCTCGGTCAATGCCATAACCTCTTTGAAGTTCTTGGCAAGACAAGAAATTGAAATGCTCATACCTTCAACATCGGAAGATACTGTAATTCTGGCACCAAGAAGACCCATTGCATTTTCAAGCTCTTCAGGAGTCTTTAGTGCCGTGCCTTCGTTCATAAGTTCTGCATTTATGAATGACAAACCAATCTTGTTTGCAGGGTCGAGGAGCATTCCACCTTTAAGCTCAATACTTACTTGTATAATAGGTAGTTCGCTCTGTGTTATTCCAAATAGACCCATTCCGTTGGCAAGCTTGCCTGTCCATACCAGAGGAACTGTGATGGATGGGGTATTAGGCAAATAGGCCGGCTCGACAGAACGGTCGAAGGCAGATTCAGTGCGTACATATTCATCGTCCACAATTTTCCCACCAGCAGACTTCATTTTCTGGTCGGCAACGTTTTCTACTACAATTTTTGCAGGTACAGAACCAGTCAGGGCCAGTTCAGGTTTCCCTTTTGGAACGACGCACAATGCAAAGTATGGTTTTCCCTTGAAATATTTCTCGTAGACAGCCATAATCTCCTCTTTTGTAACAGCCTGAAATTTTTTCAAGTCGTCAAATGATGCATCAGGTTTGCCTGCAAACTCATTGTCACGGGCCAACATAAGGGCCTTGCCCTGAACTCCGGAAATTCTGTTATAAAGCATAACTTCCTGCATTGCCTTAAGCTTCTGAAGCTCCTGTGGGTTGACACCCTCTTTTTCGAAACGGGCAAAGGCCTCTTCTATTGCTGTATTAACGTCGTTTAGATTGATCCCTTCAAAGGCTCTGATTCCAATTTGTACGGCACCTGCAACCTCACGCGCCATGTTGTATGCGTTGACAGATGGTGCAAGTTTCTTCTCCTCTACCACAATTTTGTAAAGAGGGGAGTTCTTGCCATTTGCAAACAGAGAAGCAAAGTATTGAAGTGCATAAACATCTTTATTGTAGGCCTCAACTGTTGGGTATGCCACAGATAGCTGAGGGAGTCGGGCGTAAGAGTCTTCCCAGATAATCTTTTTGGTTGAATCCATTACAAGTGGCTGAATAGCTGGTTTTGGAACATCGGCCCCTTTCTTGATCTCGCCGAAGTATTTCTGTATAAGCTCCTTTGTCTGTTTGATGTCAAAATCACCGGTAAGAGCAAGAGTCGCATTGTTAGGAACATAATAGGTTCCGTAAAACTCTTTTACATCGTCGAGAGTGGCACCTTTCAAATCTGCTATTTCGCCTATTGTCGTCCAGCTGTAAGGGTGACCAGCAGGAAACATCTCGTTTGCAGAAATGGTAGTCGAATGTCCGTAAGGCTGGCTGTCGTAGTTCTGTCTCTTTTCATTGGAAACAATGTCAATCTCTCTCTCAAGTCCCCCTTGGGTTACTGTATTGATGAAGAATCCCATGCGGTCTGACTCCATCCATAGTACTTTTTCCAGGGCATCGCGAGGTACTGCCTCATAATAGTTTGTACCGTCGGAGTTTGTTGATCCGTTAAAACTTCCTCCCATTTTTGCTATGTTCTGGAAGAATGCATTTCTTGGCAGGTTCTCTGAACGCTGGAAGAGCATATGTTCGAAAAAGTGAGCGAAACCGGTTTTGCCGGGCTTCTCTCTGCCAGATCCAACATGGTATTGGATGGCAATGGCAACCAATGGATCTGAGTGGTCTTCGTGAAGGATCACCTTAAGACCATTCTCCAGAGTATACTGTTCATAATTGAGTTCCACCTTGGGTTCTTTAGGTACACACGATAGCGTGGCCATTACCAGGGAGGTGAAAAGGAGAGATTTTAAAAGCTTAGACATAAATGTAAGATTTTGAGATGAGTGTATTGAACAAAGATAAAAAATTTTTCTTTCTGATTTTTATCATTTACCTTTGAACCGTTCTTTAGATAGGGAACCTCGTGTAATCCGAGGACAGTACCCGCTGCTGTAAAGCTTGCCCAACAGGGTTATCTTCCGTAAGCCACTGCCAATTAGGTGGGAAGGCGAGAGATATAAAAGCTGAGTCAGAAAACCTGCTTGGAACAAAACTTTATTAATCGAGCTTTCGGGAGAAAAAGAACGATGCACAGACATTTTGCATTTATATTATTCTATGTTGTATTATTGAACTTTGGCGTTATTCATGCCGGGGCTCAGACTCATGATACTTTAAAGCAACGTAATTCCAGATCGTTGGATTCCATTACAGTCAGTGCTTCATCAAAACAATTTACACTCTCCAACAGACGATTCTCCCCGGGAACAAATTCAATAAGAGTTTCCGCAGAGGCCCTTGCAAAGATGCAGATGAGTTCGCTGGCCGAATTCATCCAACAGGAGAATGCGGTATATCTAAAGGAGTATGGCCGCGGAATGGGGGCCTATATATCGGTGAGAGGAACCTCTTCGTCACACACCACCATTGCCTGGAACGGACAGAGCCTTTCGGTTCCCACAATGGGACAGACAGACCTCTCTCATATTCCTCTCTACTTTTTTGACGCGATGGAGATTCATATAGGGGGTAATTCTGCCCTTTATGGCGACGGTTCAATTGGCGGGAGTATTCAGCTTAATACAAAACCCAAATGGGAGAGGGGCATACATGGTGACATCCTCCTCTCTGCAGGTAGCTTCAACTCCTTTGTTCAGGGTGCTACGTTGAGGTATTCAGGAAAAACAACCGAGAGCAGGACCAGCATCCTCCATTCGTCGGCACTTAATAATTACCCTTTTACAAACAACACTAGCATAGGCAGGCCGACAGAACGTCTTAACAATTCTGCTTTTGACAATTATGGTTTGCTCCAGGAGGTGTATAAAAAATTCAGTGACTCAAGTCTTCTGTCAGCAACCCTCATGTATCAGAACTTCGACAGGGAGATCCAGCCATCTGTCTCTTCTAATGACAGGCCGGAGAGTTACGAGTCCATCTATGACAAGAACCTTAAGCTCAACATAGGTTACAATGCATCAAGAAATCACTTTTCTTACGGCGCTCGAATTTCTTATGCGTATGATAATCAAAAATATAAAGAAGATATTATTGCGGCGGGGAGATATTTTGCATCGGTTGATGCAGAGTACAGGCTTGATAAGCTCACATTTAAGGGTGGCGCATCGGGAGAGTATATAAAACCGGATGTGTACTCCTATGCCGACTCTGTGAGGGAGATCAAGTCCAATCTCTATGCTCTGCTAAGATTTGTCCCTTTTGACAGACTCATTTTATCCGGAGGCATCAGGTTTGCAAAAGTGACAAACTCAGAAGTGCCCCTTATGCCTTCTCTTGATGCAAAGTATCTGATAATTAAGTCTGAAAATCATACAGTTGCCATTAGGGGCTCAATCTCGCAGAATAGTAAAATACCATCTTTAAATGATCGTTACTGGGGAGGGGAGCATCTTTACCTGAGAAGTGAGAGATCATTTACAACAGAAGGAGGAATTGATTACAGCTGGTTTTCAGGAACATGGGGGATAGATCTTTTTGGTACTTTATACCGGAGTTCTGTAAAGGACTGGATAAGGTGGCTTCCGGCAGGTGTTGTATGGCGACCACAGAATATCCCTGAGGTATTATCAAGGGGGGGAGAGACTGGTGCGAGATTATCCGGGCGGATAGCTGACTGGAACCTCTCTATGAACTTCAGCTATGTCTTTACAAATATAATGATGAAGAAGGCTACATGGGAAGAAGATCCTGCTGTGGGTCAGCAGCTGGCCTATCAGCCAAAACACTCCTGGCGGACAACTGTAAAGGCAGAGAGGGGAGCGTTGTCTCTTTACGGAGGGCTATATTTTACAGGGGAGCGTACAACAATAGATATTTTCGATATTCTTCCCTCTTATCTCATTACCGATCTGGGTGCAATATTCAGCTTTAAGGCATTTGGAGAGGAGTTTACAGCAAACGGGGTAGTTAAGAACTTATTTGACGTAAGCTATCAGAATGTGAAATTTTATGCAATGCCCGGCAGAAACTGTCAGATTTCGCTTCAGTGGAAATTTTAGTAAATAAATCAAAATAAAATACACAATAAAATGAAAAAGAACTTCTTGAAATTTTTAGTAACAGTACTTGTAAGCACGACTCTTTTCTCGTGTTTAGAAAAAGCCGATCCAATCGAAATAGTGCGTGACGGTAAAGTGTTGGTAATCAATCAGGGCAACTATTCTGAGCAATCTGCAAGCATCTCTCTCTATGATGAGACCACAAAACAAATCCAGAACAGAGTCTATGAGACTGCAAACGGAATTTCGATAGGGGCAACTATTGTTTCAGGAACCATTGGTGCAGATAAGGAGGCGATTCTTGTGTGTAACAATCCCGACAAGATAATTTTCGTAGATGCAAAGACAGGTAAGGACAAGGGAACAACAATTACTGAGGGGCTGGCCTCTCCCAGGAATGTTGTTGTAACGTCGGATTTTATTTATGTTACAAACTGGGATTATGATCATATTGTCAACTCGATGGGTATGTGGGAATTCAATAAATCTTACATAGCAGTTTATAACGCTGTCACAAAGGCTCTTGTTAAGAAAGTTCCCGCAGGGACAGATGCAGAAGGGCTGCTACTCTATGGAAACAAACTGTTCGTTGCAGTTAAGGAGGGAGTGAAAGTGTTCGATGTTTCAAAATCAGACATGCCTGTTCTGGCAACAATCAGAGATGCCGGCACAACCGGTTCGGCAAAGCATCTTACTTTTGACCGAACCCTCAAAATATGGGCCTCATTTCCGGAAAAAGGGGTAGTACAGATAGACCCTGCAACCCTTTCAGTAAACTCGTCCGTTGCTGTGCCTGTAGATTTTATGGATGGATATATAACAACTGACGCAACCGGTTCTAATATTCTTACATACAACACAGCATTCGATGCAAATTACAATCCAGAAAAGGCATCAATCTATAAAGTGAATGTACAGACCAAGGCTGTGACTACATTATATGAGGGAACCTATTTTTATGGAGTTGGAGTAAGCCCGCTGACAGGGGATATTTTTACTGCAGAGGTCAGTTTTACCTCGAACTCAGTCTTAAAGGTAGTGGCACCCGATGGATCACTCCGAAACTCAGCAACTGCCGGAATTGGTACTTGCCGCTACCTTTTCTTCTAACGTAATCCATTTATACTACTATAGTCAGTAACCCGTTGATGGGCTTTCCAGTTCTGCGAACCTGAGGCCCAATCAACGGGTTACTGACTAAAATATTTAATGGGTTATCGTCTATTTCTCTGTCTCTGGAAAATGGTAGACGATTGTCTTGATTACATCCGGATGTATGCTGTTGGTTACGGGACAAGTTTTAACTGAAGCGTCTATGAAACGCATCTGCTTTTCTGTGTAGTCATTTCTGGGGAAAAAGATATCCAGCTTAAGTTCGGCAACCCGGCGAGGGTTTGCAGCCATAATCTTTTCAGTCTCGATGCGAGCTCCGTCAATTGAAAATCCGTGAGCTTGTGCAGCTATACCCATAATGGTAAGCATGCAGCAACCTAGTGAGGTTGCAAAAAGATCTGTCGGAGAGAAGTGTTCTCCTTTGCCATTATTGTCTTCAGGAGCTTCGGTAACCAGCTTGCTGCCGGATTTGAGATGTTCGGCTTCCGTCATTAGGTTGCCGGTGTAGATTGTTCTTATTTTTGTCATACTTTGCAGTAGTTTTTAGTATATATTTGAAATTCTGATAAATATGGTTTTGTATATATGTGAAAGATAAAATAAATATTTGTAAGTAGCATACTATGTGTAGGTTACTAAAAACTACTGCAAAGTACCCCCTTGAGGGTAGCAGAGGAGCAGGAGAGTACCTTTACAGTCACATAGTCACCAATTTTATGGTCGCCGGCGGGAAAGATGCAGACTTTGTTCTGCGACGTACGGCCAAGAAGGTCGCTTTTGGAACGTTTTGAAAAACCTTCAACCAGAACTTCAAACTCCTTTCCAATGTCGGCCTGATTGCTTTTCAACGACAACTCGTTTTGCAGAGCAATAATCTCATTGAGCCTTCTTGTCTTTGTCTCAGAGGGCACATCATCGGGATAGTGTCTGGCAGCTTTTGTATTCGGTCTTTCCGAGTACTGGAACATGAAAGCAGTATAGTAACCCACTTCTCTCATGATAGATAGAGAGTCCAGATGGTCCTCCTCAGTCTCACCGCAGAAACCGGCAATCATATCTGTGCTTATTGTAGCAGTAGGTAGAATCTCTTTGATTTTGGCAACTCTGGAAAGATATTCTGCACGGGTATATTTCCTGTTCATTTTTTCAAGAATGGCATCGCTTCCCGATTGTACCGGAAGGTGTATATGGTTGCAGATGTTCTGATACATTGCCATTGTATAAAGGACAGAGTTTGCCATGTCTTTTGGGTGAGACGTTGAAAATCTTACCCTTAGCTTAGGGTCAATAAGGGCAATCATCTCGAGAAGCTCTGCAAAAGAGACCTTATGAGTAGGATTTTCCGGATTGGCCCAGTAGTATGAGTCCACATTCTGCCCTAGCAGGCTTATCTCCTTGTAGCCATTTTCGAAAAGCTCGCGGGCCTCCCTCATAATACTTTTAGGGTCTCGGCTCCTTTCGGCTCCCCTTACATACGGAACTACACAATACGAACACATATTGTTGCATCCCCGCATAATCGAGATAAATGCAGAAACTCCGTTTTTATCCATTCTGACGGGAGAAATATCGGCATATGTCTCCTCCTGTGATAGTATAGTGTTAATCTGTTTGTCTCCGCTTGTGAGGGCAGAAATCAGATTAGGAAGGTCGCGGTAAGTGTCGGGTCCGGCAACAAGGTCAACAACCCTATGAGAAAGTAGCTCCTCTTTTAGCCTCTCTGCCATACAACCCAGAATTCCCACAATAAGTGTGCGCTTTTTCTTTTTCAGGATTTTGAAGTTTTCCAGTCGTCCCCAGATTCTCTGTTCGGCGTTGTCTCTGATAGAACATGTATTAAGGAGTATAAGGTCTGCATTTTCAATTTTGTCGCAAAGAGCATATCCGCACTTCTGAAGTACCGACAGGACCACTTCACTGTCGCTGACATTCATCTGACAGCCGTAGGTCTCTATGAACACCTGGGGTAACTTATTATCAAGTACCGGTTTTACGGAATAATATTTGTTGGTCATATAAGGAACGAATTATTCTGCAAATATAGGCTTTTTTATACCTTTGCAGATAATCAAAACAAAAGATGAAGAGACTGATATTACCTGTACTGCTTTCTGCCTTGCTTTTTCAAAGTTGTGTTAACTATAAGGAAATTGACATAAAGCAGGTTAAGATTCAAAAATTCACCCTTGTAAACACATCAAGGGCCAATGTGACTTTTGATTATCTGGTAGATAATCCTACAAACTCTACACTTATTATCACTTCGGCCGAGGGGTTCATTACTAAAAAAGGTGTGAATTTTGCTCAGTTGGAGCTAATGCAACCAGATACAATTCCATTTAAAAGAATTACATCAGGCGAAATATCCCTGAAAATAGACCTTCTGGATCCAATCTCGCTATTATCTATGGGGTTGAACATATCCAGCTGGAAGGTTCAGGATTTTAACTTTGATGCGAAAATAACAATCAAGACCTCATCGGGTTATAAAAAAGTATTAAAACTCAGGAACGTGCCACTTGAGCACTTGACAGACAGACTATAATATATGCGGTATTTATTATTAACAATAATTCTCCTCTTCTCTATCTTTGGCACTATGAGTGCCCAGGAGACTGAAACCATTCAGGACTCAGCAATTATAAAAGCCCCTGTAATGGATTCCACATTTTTCAAAAAGGATATTTTTTCAATGTTACAGGAGAGAGGGTCATACTCCAACGGAATAAAAGTACAACAGACAGAAAGCCTTCGAAATGCATTTGATAATCACATAGTTCTGGCTGCAAGCAAAAGAATTACCGGCTATCGGGTGAGAATCTTCTTTGATAATAGCCAGTCAGCAAGGGGAAGGTCTTCAAGTGTAAAAACTAATTTTTTAGCTAGTTATCCAGACATCCCTGCATACTGGACATATGACGAAATATATTATAAGGTTACCGTAGGAGACTTTAGAACTAAATCGGAAGCAATGATTATGCTTAAAAAACTTCAACCCGATTTTCCTTCGGCCTTCTTAGTGAAAATGCCTATAAATTTCCCTCCCCTTTAGATTTGGTCCTTTTTTTCCTCAGACTCTTTGCGATTTTTTCGGCTGACTTTGTGGCTCTCCACCATGTCGGTCTGAATTTAGTTGCCAATCTCAGAAGTGGTGTAATGTAACGCTCTATCTTCTCAGGATAGATGTGAGATATGTTAACCAATATACCGGTCTCCTCAACCCCTCCGAAACCTTCGTTGATAGCAGTCCCAAACACCTTCATGGAAGGCGAAAGATTCATATACGAGTTGATAAGCGGAGGGATGTTCTCGCCGAGGGCGCGAACCTCTTTAGAGAGAATTTTGTATGCTTCTTTATAATCGTCTGTTTTGAATAGCTCTTGATAATAAGCGTTTTCCACTTCAAACCCGATAGTTTTTTTAGGAATCACAAGATTATCGGCATCAGGAAAAAACTTAAACAGAAAATTGAGTAATGTGTTCCGGGCTCTTACATTATACGATGTGTACATGGTAACTTTACCAAAGAAGAACCTGACCTTTGGGTATCTGAGGACGAGAGCGCCAAGACCATCCCACAAGTTATCCAAAGCGTATAGTCCCTTTCTCCTTATATTTGTACTTTGATAATTAGGCTGAATGAACGACCTGCCCAACTCAATGGTAAACGGAAGATACTCTTTTACAAATTTGTCTGAAAAATCAAAAAGTTCACTCGTTGCCATCTGTTCAGTTTCAAGACCTGCGCACTGGATGTATCTGTATCCGCCAATAATCTCCTGATCCTTTGGGTCCCACACTATAAGTTGTTTGTAAGGAGTCTTTATATGAGTGTCAAACTCGTCAATGTCTATTGCCTTACCGGTTCCTCCTCCTGACAGTCTGAAGGAAATCTCCCTCAGGCGACCAATCTCATTCATTGTATGTGGAGAGTTGTGAGCAGTTATCTCATACAGTTTATTGTCCCCTTTGCGGGTGCCCCTTATAAATTTGTCGCTTGTAAGTTCTTCTATTATTAGCTTTCGGTCGACGGGTTGAATTACTGGTTCCATAATTTAGGTTTTAGCGAGTATACTTTTTCCCTCACATAATTTGTCCAAAATGCAATATTGTGTTCATTGGTAAATTTTCCAAAAGGAATTGCATCTCCCACAAAGATGTCAAATTTCATTTTTTTTTGCCTGAACATCTCGTGAGGAAGAAGAATCAGTTCAAAATTGAATTTTATTCCAAGAGCCTTTCTCAGGTTGGCCATCCTGTAAAACAGATTTGAATTTCTCCCGCTGAAATATACCGGAATAATATCTCTTCTATATTTAATCGCCTGATTTAGAAAATTCTTTTTCCATTCAAGGTCTTCAATTATACCGTTGTTAAGTCTGGAGCAAAGCCCTGCTGGAAAATTCAGAATCTGACAGTCTGAGCTATAGGCATCATGAATAAGCACGGCATTATCAACACTCTGACGACCGTATTTGTTCACCGGAATAAAAACCGGACGCAGTGGATCTACATTCATCAAAAGGTCATTTACCAGAAATTTTATGTTTTTTTCGAAGAAGTTCCCGAATGCCTCCAGAAGAATTATGCCGTCAAGACCTCCAAGCGGATGATTAGATACAATAACATATCTCCTGTTGCGCTCTGTTTTTTCTATTCCATGTACCTCATAGCTCGCTTTAAGATGCTTCAGTGACGCAGTAGCGAAGTCCACTCCTTTATGATGGCCGTGCTTTGTGAGTATCTCGTTAAGCTCATCCTGATGGATCAGTTTCTCTACCCATCGTATTACGAATTTAGGAATAATTTTCAGCAGTTTAGGGCTCCTGGACCTTAACACTGAACTCAAATCAATCAACCGGATATTATTAGTTTCGCTCATCTGTAAAGCAAATTTCAAGGGTACGAAGTTAAATAAAAATCATATCTTTGCACAAACGCTCCGCAAATATGTTAAAACAAGGTTTACAACAGAAGTTATTACAGAAACTCTCTCCATTGCAGATTCAGACAATCAAGCTGCTGGAGCTTCCTACCTTGGAATTGGAACAAAGAATCAAGAAGGAACTGGAAGAAAATCCCGTTTTGGATGAGGCCACAGAGAAGGACGATACAGATGACGGAACAGCCGGCAATATATCTCTTAGCGAGTACAATTCGGAAGATCAGATTCCATCATATAAGCTATATTCAAACAATCAGGGAAAGGATCTTAAACCGGAATACAATACATTTTCGGTAAGAGAGAGTTTTCACCAGAGTCTTATATCACAGCTCGGTTACAGCAGTCTGGACAGCCGGGCAAGGACCATTGCAGCCTTTATAATAGGCAGTCTGGACGATGATGGCTACCTTAGACGTGACCTTGATTCTCTGGCAGATGATGTAGCCTTCAGACAGGGAATAGAGACCAATGAAGAGGAGCTTGAGAGGATACTGCTAAAAATTCAGGAGTTCGAACCTGTGGGGATAGGTGCCAGAACATTGCAGGAGTGCCTGCTGCTCCAGATAAGAGCGGCAGAACCATCGCCTGAACAAAAAATAGCAGAGAAGATACTTGCCGACTACTTTGGCGAATTCACAAAAAAACATTATCCCCGGATAATGACAAAGCTTGCTATAACTGAGGATCAGCTAAGAGATGCAATTGATGAGATTGTAAGGCTCAACCCAAGACCGGGAGGGCAGATAGATGATTCTTACACAGATCAGGCTCAACAGGTCATTCCTGATTTTCTACTAGAGTATAAAGATGGCGATCTCTACATGACCATGCCCAGATTTTCAGTTCCAGAACTCAAGGTAAACAAAAGATATGCAGATTTACTTATGAGTTCCGCTAAGACAAGCAACAGAGCAGGAAAAGAGGCCGCAACCTTTGTAAAGCAAAAACTGGATTCTGCAAAGTGGTTCATAGAGGCAATCAAACAGCGGCAAAATACCCTTCAGAACACAATGAACGCAATAATAGACTTTCAGAGGGAGTACTTTATTGAAGGAGATGAAACCAAGCTCAGACCAATGGTTCTCAAAAACATTGCAGAAAAAACGGGACTGGACATCTCTACTATTTCAAGGGTGGTCAATTGCAAATACATACAGACCCATTTTGGGATATATCCTCTAAAATACTTTTTCTCTGAGGGTCTTATGACAGACAACGGAGAGGAGGTGTCGACACGCGAAATCAAAAATATTCTTGCAGCAAGTATAGACGTAGAAGACAAGCAGCATCCTCTCACAGATGAGGAGCTGGTAGCGGTCCTTACTGAGAAGGGCTACAGGGTTGCAAGAAGGACAGTGGCAAAGTACCGCGAACAGCTCAACATTCCGATTGCAAGGCTCCGCAAAGAGCTATAACCATATCATTTTATGAAAAAAATACTTTCGGGGCTTCTGTTGAGCTCCTTAATACTGGCCTGTAATATGAAAGATAAGGCAGATCTGATTATAATTAACGGAATAGTCTATACCGTTGATTCAACATTTTCGAAATGTACATCAGTAGCTGTAAGAGACGGCAAGATCCTGGCCACCGGGAGCGATGACCAGATACTTAACACATACAGGTCGGAGACTATAGTGGACTTGGAGGGAGCACCTCTTTATCCGGGGTTCAACGATGCTCACTGCCATTTCTATGGCATGGGAGAGGGTCTCAGGACAGTTGACCTTAGAGGAGCCCTTTCGTTTGAAGAAATACTTGAAAGACTCAAAAAATCGAATGATGCTAAGCCTTCGGAATTTATTGTGGGAGAGGGGTGGGATCAGAACCTATGGGAAGACAAAAATTTTCCGTCCAATGAAAAGCTGAACGAAATGTTCCCCGATGTTCCTGTAGTTCTGACCAGAATAGACTATCATGCTGTCATTGCCAATGAGGCAGCAATAAAGAGGTTGGGAATCATCCCCGGGGACCCTTCAATTGCCCCGGATGAGGCACTTATGAAAAACGGAAAATTCCTTGGAGTGTTTTTGGAGAAGTGTGCCGACAGATTTAAGTCTTCAGTTCCGGCAGTTAAGCCCGAAGAGGCAGCCTCAATACTGCTGGATGCACAAAAAGAGTGCTTTAAATATGGTCTTACATCTGTTTCAGATGCAGAGGAGCCACTGTCTGTTGTTATGCTTATGGACAGCCTGAGTGTCAAGGGTGATCTTAAGATAAGACTAGATGTATGGCTTACTGCAAGTGAGGAGAACAAAATGCATTATTCCGTTCCCTATATAAATGGCAGGGTGAGGGTCTCTACATTGAAGTTATATGTAGATGGCGCACTTGGCTCAAGGGGAGCTTTAATGATGGAACCATACTCCGACATGCCCGGGAACAGAGGCATACGCGTAGGAACTGAGCAGCAGTTCGAAGAAAATTGCAAATGGGCATTTGACAAAGGGTTTCAGGTAGCAACACATTGTATAGGTGATGCAGCAAACAATGAGGCGCTAAGAGTCTATTCAAAGCTCTTACCCAAGGGAAATGACCTGCGATGGAGAATTGAACATGCTCAGGTTGTCAGACCTGCAGATCTTGATATTTTCAGGGACTATTCAATAGTTCCATCTATACAACCCACTCATGCAACATCGGATATGCTATGGGCCGGTGAACGGCTTGGCGACAGAATCAAAAACGCCTATATATATCGTCAGTTAAAAGAGCAGTTGGGCTGGCTACCAAGCGGAACTGACTTCCCAATTGAAAGTGTGAATCCTGTATATACATTTTTTTCAGCTGCCTACAGAAAGAATCTTGATTTTCTTCCGGAAAAAGGGTTTCAGATGGAGAACGCGCTTTCAAAGGAAGACGCCCTCCGTTCAATGACAATATGGGCAGCCAAAGCCTCTTTTGAAGAATACGTTAAGGGAAGCATAGAGCCGGGAAAATATGCCGATTTTGTAGTTTTGGACAGAGATATTATGACAATACAGGAGTTCGACGTCCCTTATGCTAAGGTCTCAATGACATTTGTGGGTGGAGAACTGGTTTATTCCAAATAGGTGATCAGAGTTTCACTCCGTAGGCTAAATCGCCGGCATCACCAAGTCCGGGAACAATGTAAGACTTTATGGTAAGCTCTTCATCAATGGCACCTACCCACAGAGTAGTATTTTTGTGAGGGAGATGTTTGGAAAGATAGTCAATACCGTCTACGCTCGCTATAGGGCACACGAGATGAGTTTCCCTTGGTTTAGCATTGTCGCAGATCTTATTGTAAGCAAGTACAACAGAAGAGCCGGTTGCCAACATTGTGTCGGCCAGAATAAGCACCTTGTTCTCAACAGAAGGGCTGCTGGCGTACTCTATCTGAATAGTAAACTTGTTGTCTTTGCCGTATTTTCTGTAGGCAGCTATGAAAGCATTCTGCGCCTTGTCAAAATAGCTTAGAATTCCATTGTGGACCGGCAGTCCTGCTCTCATGATACTGGCAATAAGAATATCATCATCCGATGTTCTGCATGTAGCAATACCCAGAGGTGTCTGAACGTTCTTTTCGCTGTATTCTAAAACCTTGCTTATTTCATAGGCGAATATCTGACCAATTCTTTCAAGATTGTTACGAAAGCGCATGCTGTCTTTCTGAATGACGTGATCTCTTATTTCTGCTATGAAGTTGTTGAGGACAGAATTTTTCTCTCCAAGATTTATTATTTTCATCCTTAGGTGATAATGAGATATTTGAATCAAAGGTACTAAATAATCACATTATACCATCGTCTGCAAAGCTAAAATATTCATCCCCGGCAATAATAAGATGGTCGATAAGCGAGATGTCGAAAAGGGCCGCAGCGTCCTTAAGGAGTCTTGTCTGTACCTTGTCATTCTCACCAGGCTTTGGATTACCCGAAGGGTGGTTATGGATAAGAATAATGGAACTGGCAAGTTTGTCAAGAGCGTTTTTTATTACTATTTTGATATCCACAACAGTTGCCGATACTCCTCCTATGCTCAGCCTCTCCTTGGAAATAAGCTTGTTTGCCCTGTTAAGGTACATTACCCAACACTCTTCGTGTGAAAGGTCTCGTAAAATTGGACTGATTATTTTTGCAGCATACGCAGATGATTGTATTTGTGCCAGTGATTTGATCTCTGTGGAAGAGTATCTTTTTGCAATTTCAAATACGGCGGTAATAGCAATTGCCTTTGAAGGACCGATTCCTTTTCTTTCCATGAGTTTGCCAACAGGCAGCTTTGCGAGCTCCCTCAGACTGTTTTCGTTTGATGAGATAAGGTTCCTTGCAACATCAACAGCAGTCTCATCTTTATGGCCCGACCCGAGTATTATTGCAATTAATTCTGCATCGCTCAGGGCTGCTGCACCTTTAATTGTCAGTTTCTCCCGGGGTCTCTCCTCCTCCTGCCACTGTTTGATAGATAATTTGTTTGTCATTATATAAAATTAAAAAGCTCCCCAAAGATTGGGAAGCTTTTTAATTTTTGTGTGACAAAAAGTATAAACTACGCTAGTTTGTTAACATAAGCAGCTATACCGCTTTTTAAATTTGATGCTTTGTTGTCGTGAATAACATTAGTTTTAGCTAATTTATCTAACATTGAAGAAACTTTAGGTAATAAAGCTTCTGCCGCTGTTTTGTCGGTAGTGTTACGTAAAGCCTTGATAGCATTACGGGTAGTCCTTGCATAATACTTGTTATGCACCTTGCGTTTTTCACTCTGACGAGCGCGCTTCTCTGCTGATGCGTGATTTGCCATTTTGTATTTTATAATTTTTTGTAGTCGGTAGGGGAATCGAACCCCTATTGCAAGAATGAAAATCTTGAGTCCTAACCGTTAGACGAACCGACCGCATCAAAACTCACCGTTTTGGTGTTGGGAGTGCAAAGGTAGAAATATAATTTTTAGTTCCAAAAATTTCTTAAAAAAATTCAAAAGAGTAAATTATTGATTCAACCTGACGAAGGTAATTTCTCTTGTCAAAACTTGGAGCATACACAAACGCCTCCAAAACAATAATATTCTTGCCCTCCTTGTCAAGGAATATATGGTCCACAAAAGGTCCTCCCATAAAATCGTTCTGAACCTCCCAGAGACCACGCATCTCAATGAATTCTCTCTTGTTGTATTTTACCCATCTCATGCCCGGCTCTGCAAGCATGTTTGTTGTCATATATGTGTCTTCCAACTGACCGGGAACGTTTATCTCCAAAACTTCATTTCTTTTGGCTACAAGATTTTCGATCTTTAGGTCGGTAGTATCTGTATATGGGTATTTGTAAATCAGAATTCCCAGGTTTGTTTTTGTTGTTTCGTATGAGATCCAGACAAAGTCTTCTGTCTGCTTTCTGAGATTGTAACCGTTAGGAAAAAACGGAGAACCTCCGAACTCAGCTGTAACGAGTGCTCTTAAAGCCTTCTCTTCGTATTTTTTTGCATTCTGGATGTTCCTGTTTCTCTCTGCCTGCAGAAGAGCATTAGTAAGCTTGTCGCTCTCTTTGGTTATGAGAGAAGCTGCCTCCTGCGGAGTTGAAGCGGATATCGTGATGACTATCTGGGGTGCGGCCCATACATTTTCCTGCATTACCATCTTGCTCTCGGGGAGGTCAGGAATGATATTCAGGATTATTATGTTCCTGTGTGACTGAAAAATGCTTGTGAATGCGTTTTCCGGAATATTTATAAGATTAAAAAGAGGTTCCGGCTGAGGAAGGAAAGGGTGTATAATCGCAAGAACCGATCTTAAAGCAGCTCCGGGATCACTCTCCCAGTTGCCCTTATTCACAACAATAATCACTTCTCCTGCTTTGCCGCTGATATTGGGCATAAGCTGAGGACCTCCTGTACACGAACTTATCATTGTTCCTGCAACTATGGTCAGAAGTAAAATTAATTTTCTCATGATTCTTTTTATTTAAAAAGTCTGTATATATCATTTCCAAAAGCAAGGAACATAATGGCAAAAAGAAACAGCATTCCAACTAATTGGGCATATTCAAGAAATTTGTCGCTTGGCTTTCTTCTTGTGACTATCTCGTAAAGAAGGAACAAGATATGTCCACCGTCAAGAGCAGGAATGGGAATAAGATTAACGACGGCAAGCATGATTGAGAGCCATGCGGTAATGTTCCAGAAAATCTGCCAGTCCCATGAAGAAGGGAAAATGTTGCCAATTGCAATAAAGCTACCGACCGACTTGTATGCCTCTGTTTTTGGAGAGAATATGAGCCCCAGCTCTTTTATGTAGTTGCCGATTGTAGAGAACGTCTTGCCTGCGCCTGCCGGGATAGCATTTAAAACGGAATATTTGACCTCTGTAACATTAAAAAAGGCCTTTACATCACTATTGAGAAGAACCCCTAGTCTGCCAAGGCTGTCTACAAGAAGAGATTTTGTAAGAATGGTGCCATTCCTGCTTAACGCAACATTAATGGTGTCGTTCTTGCGAGATTGAAGTATTGGCTGAATATCCT
>Ga0074195_1003004_pt1 | contig 16942 bp, 13 predicted proteins | sample EPASupsiteHSE623_FD_64525 | JGI IMG/M metagenome (GOLD analysis project Ga0074195, IMG submission 64525) | Bioremediated contaminated groundwater from EPA Superfund site, New Mexico - Sample HSE6-23 | ecosystem: Environmental > Aquatic > Deep subsurface > Groundwater > Contaminated ...
GATCCCCACCCCTGCCCCCACGGCGCCTTCGGGGCCTTTGCCGCCGGCGTCGGCACCACCGACCTGGAGGTGGGCATCCTCAAAGGGGTCTGCGCCTTCCGCGCTCCCAAGTCGCTCAAGATCGAGGTGGTCGGCACCCTGCCCAAGGGCGTGGTGGCCAAGGACATCATCCTCAACATCATCAAGCAGTTGACCGTCAACGGCGGCACCGACATGGTGATCGAATTCTGCGGCCCGGTGATCGAGGTGATGAACATGGCCTCGCGCATGACCCTATGCAACATGGCAGTCGAGGCCGGGGCCACCTCCGGCGTCTGCCAGCCGGATCTGGTCACCGCCCAGTACCTGTGGCCCTTCATCAAGGACGAATACGCCAGCCCCGAGGCAGCGGCCGAGTCCTTTGCCCGCTGGCGCTCCGACGCCGACGCCGTCTACGAGCGGGTGCTCACCCTGGATGTGACCACCCTGGCGCCCCAGGTCACCTACGGCTTCAAGCCGGATCTGGTCAAAGATGTCAGTGAATTGGAAGGGAGCAAGGTCGATCAGGTCTATATCGGTTCCTGCACCAACGGCCGTATCGAGGATATCCGTGAGGCCGCGGCCATCATCAAGGGCAAAACCATCGCCGGCACGGTGCGCGGCATCCTGGTGCCGGCCACCCCGGCCATCTACTCCCAGGCCCTGGAGGAAGGATTGATCAAATTGTTCATGGACAGCGGCTTCTGCGTGATGAACCCCACCTGCGGCGCCTGCCTGGGGATGAGCAGCGGCGTGCTGGCCGAGGGCGAGGTCTGCGCCTCGACCACCAACCGCAACTTCAACGGCCGCATGGGCAAGGGCGGCATGGTTCATTTGATGAGCCCGGCCAGCGCCGCCGCCGCCGCGCTCACCGGCGCCATCACCGACCCGCGCCGTTTTCTGGATTGAAAAATCGCGTGCCGGTCTCGGACGCAGCCGTCACCCCGGCGAAGGCCGGGGTCCATGACAATCAAATGTACCAACTCGATTCCCGCCTGCGCGGGAATGACAGAAAAAGGAATGCACTATGAAACAGTTTGGTGGCCCCGCGGCCTTTATCGATAGAAACGACATCAATACCGACGAGATCATTCCGGCCAAGTATCTGACGGAAATCACCAAAAAGGCCCTGGCGCCGCACCTGCTCGAGGATCTGCGCCTGGAAGGTCAACAGTTCGACCCGCACTCAAGGGAGATGCAGGAGGCCCGGGTGCTGATCACCCGCTCCAACTTCGGCTGCGGCTCTTCCCGCGAACACGCGGTCTGGGCGCTGGAGGTCAACGACATCAACGTGGTCGTCGGCGAGAGTTTTGCCCGCATCTTCCGCCAGAACATGTTCAACTGCGGCATCCTGGCAGTGGAATTGAGCACGGCCGACCTGGACCGGCTGTTTGGACTCAAGGGCCAAGTGATGGTGGCGGTGGATTTGGAAGGGGAAAAATTGACCGCCACCAGTGGCGACGCCACCGTTGAGTGTTCGTTCAGCCTCAATCCCTTCGACAAGAAACTGATCGGCGCCGGCGGTTGGCTCGCCTTTGCCGATGCGAATTATTGATGTTTTTTGATTTGTTCATGGTGGGCACAACTACATGCCCACCCTACCTGGATCGGCTACCTTAACTCATTAAGATAAATATGAAAAACAGCAATTTATCGTTGCTTCTATTAATTAATACAATCACATATTTATCCATTACTGGATGCAGCACTAAACCTTATTTAAAAATGATAGACATTGACAGATCGCAATATATACATAATTCCATGTTTACCGAAGAAGCAAAACGTATTTTAAAGAATTCTAAGCTTTGTAATGGCAAATGGACTATTGATTCAGTAAGCGAAAATGGATTTTCTTATGGATACAATGGAACAGTTGGACATTACATACCAGGTCCATGGTCAGGAGCTGGCGATGGTACCACTAGAGGTTATTTTAAAGGTGGCTCCAATTGGTACGAAGAAAAATGGATTAAGAAAGGAGAAATTGATTTTGATTCAGTTACGAAAATTTCGTTAACTGAATATAAAAATGATCAAAGATGTGTTTATTTACATGTATCATTTTCAAAAGACATTGCTATTCACTCAGCAAATGATCAATTACTCACTGCACTATTTACACTTTGCCCCAATGCTAACAAATAGAGCCCGGTAGGGTGGGCACGGCGGTATCGTGCCCACCGCTAACCATGCAACCATAACCCTCGCCACCCCAAAAAGGCCATGCCCAACTACCGCCGCGCCGACACGCCGGGCGGCACCTTCTTCTTCACCGTGGTCACCTATCGGCGCAGGCTTCTGTTTGACCACCCCGAAGCCCGGCATATTTTGCGGGAAACGGTGCAGTAGGTGCGCGGCGAGCATCCCTTCACCATCGACGCCTGGGTGGTGCTCCCGGATCTCATGCACTGCATTTGGACCCTGCCGCTGGATGATGCCGATTTTTCCCTCCGCTGGAATCGGATCAAATCCACCTTTTCCAAACGGTCAAAATCGTTATTCCATGTCGACGAATGGATGAACGATTCCCGGCGCAAACACCGCGAAGCGACCATCTGGCTGCGGCGGTTCTGGGCACACCAAATCAGGGATGAGGCAGAATACCAAGTGTATATGGATTACACTCATTACAATCCGGTGAAACACGGTTGGGTGCACCGGGTGGCGGATTGGCCGTTTTCCACCTTCCACCGGTATGTGGAGGCTGGGAGCTACCCCCGTTGATCGGGGTGGGCAAGAACAGGAAACCGCCAGGAATCAATTCGGCGAATAATCAATGAAATTGGTGGCCACAACTGCGTGCCCACCCTACAAAAACAAAATTTGGCGCCATACACCAGATGATCCCGACTAAAATCGAAACCCACATCCGCACAGACCCCTTCGCCAACTGGCTGGGCGCCACCATCGAAACCATCGAACCGGGCTACAGCCGGGTGTCGCTGGTGGTCACCGAATCGATGCTCAATTTTCACGCCATGACCCATGGCGGATTGGTGTTCGCTCTCGGCGACATCGCCTTTGCCGCCGCCAGCAACTCCCACGGCCAGACCGCCCTGGCCCTCAACGTGGCCATCAGCTTTCTCCGGCCCACCGGCTCCGGCGATCATCTCGTGGCCGAAGCCAAGGAAGTGCAGATGGGCGGCGCCACCGCCCTCTACGATATCGTGGTCACCGAGCAGAACAGTCAAAAACTGGTCGCCAAGAGCCAAGCCACTGTCTATCGTAAACGCGAAACCTTTGTTTGAAAGACCGCACCCTGCAAGGTGCCGGGTTTTTCCCGATTGAACCGTTCAATTTGCAGTGCCCGGCTTGTCCGAGCCATGAGAGAGCCCCATGGAAAACGCATTCTCCGACCGCATCACCGATGTTCCCAAGTCCTTTATCCGGGAGATCCTCAAGGTCACCATTGATTCCTCGATCATCTCCTTTGCCGGCGGCCTGCCCAACCGGGAGTTCTTTCCCGTCAAAGGGTTGCAGCAGGCAGCCCATGATGTCTTCGAGGAGGCGGGCAGCGAGATTCTCCAGTATGCCAACTCCGAGGGATATCTCGGCCTGCGCCAGTTCATCGCCGACCGCTACCGCCGGCTGGAGGGGCTGGAGATTCCGGTGGAGGACATCCTCATTACCACCGGCTCGCAGCAGGGGCTTGACCTTTTGGGCAAGACCTTTCTCAACGAGGGCGACGACCTGATCATCGAGGAGCCCGGCTATCTCGGGGCCATCCAGGCCTTTGCCATGTACCGGCCCCGCTTTCACCCGGTGCCGGTGCGCGAGGGCGGCATGGATACCGCCGCGCTCGCCCGCGTGCTCCGTGACCGCCAGCCGAAACTGCTCTACACGGTGACCAATTTCCAGAACCCCAGCGGCATCAGCTACACGGACGAGAACCGCGGAGCGGTGGCGCACCCGGTGCGCGGAACCACCTGCCTGATCATCCAGGACGATCCCTACGGCGATCTCCGTTTTTCCGGCACCCGCAAGGTTTCCTTCAAACGCCTCCTGCCGGAGAACACGGTCCTGCTCGGCTCCTTTTCCAAAACCGTGGCCCCGGCCCTGCGGCTGGGCTGGCTGGTGGCGCCGCCGCCGATCATGGACAAGCTGGTGATCGCCAAGCAGGCCGCCGACCTGCACACCGACTATCTGGCGCAGCGCATCCTCTACCGCTACCTCTGCGACAACGACATCGATGCCCACATCGCCACCATCATCCATCAGTACGGCAAACAGAAAGAGGCGATGATCGGGGCGATCAAGGACTATTTCCCGGCCGGGGTCCAGTCCACCAACCCCGAGGGCGGGATGTTCCTCTGGGTGACCCTGCCCGAGGGGTTCTCGTCGATGACGCTGTTCGAGGCGGCGATCAAAAAGAAAGTGGCCTTCGTGCCCGGCACCCCCTTCTATGTTGACCGCAAGGACAGCAACACCCTGCGCCTTAATTTTTCCTGCTCGGACGAGCCGACCATTGTCGAAGGAATCAGGCGGTTGGGCGACTCAATCAGAGAACTTTTTTAACCACGGGAGACCGGAGATGATCACAACGAAAAAAGCAGCCTGCGCCTTCGCGGCGATGGCCCTCTGTTCCATGATGCTGTTGGGGTGCTCAGGGGACAAGGAGAAAAAGGAAGAAAAGAAGACCCTCACCGTGCAGGAGCAGATGGGCAAGGACGCGGCGCAAACCCTGCAGAAACCGCTGGAGGAGGCCCGCCAGACAGCGGAGCGGGTGGAGGCCAAGACGAGCCAGGCGTTGAAGGAAACCACCGGTGAAGCGAAAAAAGCGGATCAGGAGGCCGGGTTAGCCCCCAATCAGCCCGGCGCCAAGGAAAAGAAGAAACTGGAAGGGTGCTGATCGCCGGAAGCGGCTCGGCTCCGCTTTCGCCTGACATCCTCCCGTCTAACCGGCCTCAACCCCTGCTTTCACAGCTCGACCGCCGCCAGGGCCTTGACCGCCTCCTCCTGCTCCGGGGTCAGGGCCTTGGGGATACGGATGGCGATCTTCACCAGCAAATCGCCCCGGTGACCGATGGGACCAGCGGGCAGTCCGTGGCCCTTGATGCGGAGCTTGGCCTCCTGCTGCACCCCGGCCGGCACCTTGACATTGAACTTCTTGCCATCGAGGGTGGTCACTTCCAGGGTAGCACCCAGGCAGGCCTCGCTGAAGGGGATGCGGTGCTCGACCACCAGATCGTCGTCGACCCGCTGGAACACCGGATGCGGGGCCACGTGCACCTTCAGGTACAAATCTCCGGCCGCCCCGCCGGAAGATGAGGCCACGCCCTTGCCGGAAAGCCGCAATCGCTTGCCATCCTCGATGCCCTTGGGAATTTTCACCGAAACGTTCTGGGTCTGGCCGTTCTGGCGCAGGCTGATGGTCTTCTCCGCCCCATGGAGCACATCCTCCAGGGTAACGGTCAGCTCGTAGGTGAGATCGTTGCCCTTGACCGGTTGCGGTCCGCAGTTACCGCCACACCCGCCGCCCCGCATGCCCGTCTGTCCGAAGATATTGTCGAAGGGCGATCCGCCGCCGCTGCTGGTGCGAAAACCGCTGGTGTGAAACCCGCCGCCAAAACCAAACTGACGGAGGATGTCGTTGAGATCGAAATTGCGGAAGATGTCCTCCTGGGAATAGCGCTGCCGGAAGCCGGCCGAGCCGAAGGTGTCGTACTGCTGCCGTTTTTCCGGGTCAGAGAGCACGGCGTAGGCCTCGCTGATCTCCTTGAATTTCTCCTCGGCCGACTTGTTGTCCGGGTTTTTGTCCGGATGGTATTTGAGGGCCAGCTTGCGGTAGGCCTTCTTTATTTCGTCGGCGGTAGCGGTCTTGGCGACCCCGAGAATCTGGTAGTACTCCATGGTGCGCTGATTCACAAAAAAGAGGGTTCTGAAAGAAGGGTTCCGGTGGGAGGTACTATAAGCGCGAAGCAGATATTGTCTATCCGCCCGGTTCCGCAGCGGTCATTTTCCCAACCCTGGGCCGGGGGTGACACTGGCGGTGTACCGAGTGGCGGCGGACGGGCGGGAAGCAAACTGGCGCTTGATCCGTTCCAATACCTCGGCCCGGTTGTTGGCCGGCTGGTTGAGAAGGATGACAAAGGCCTGGCCATCGGGCAGATACCCGGCAAGGTTATAGACCCCGGTGAGGGTGCCGGTTTTGACCGCCACGCCGCGTTCTTTTTTCAGCAGTTCGATCTGGGGCCGGAACCGGTCCAGCACCTGGAGCATCGCCCGGACCGTGACCCGGTTGTCCCGCGACAGTCCGGCCCCCTCCACCTGCACGATGGTGCCGGCGGTGGCGGTGCCCACTTGCCGCGCCAATGCCTGGTGCACGGCCTGCTCGGCCTTCTTCCAGGTCGCGGGATGCCCAAACTGCTTGGCGCCGCAGGCCAAGAAAATAAGATTGGCCATGAAATTGGATGAATAGTGCAAGGTCGAGCGGCTGATGCCGGTCAGCGTCTGGCTGCTGTGGTGGGTATAGACGAGGGTCGCTTCGGCGGGTGTCGTCCGGATGCCGCCGAGCCCGGCCACCGGAATGCCCCCTTGTTCCAGCAGGGCACGGAAGAGTTCGCCGGCATACTGCGCCATGCGGGCATCGGCATTGCAGCCCCGGGTGCAGATGTTCACCCGCGCCTGACCGGGCGCGCGCCCCTGCCCCAGCTCCCGCATGATCGGCAGGACCGGGGTCTGGGATTCACCGGAGCCAATCCGGCCGGAACTATCCTTGACGAGCGGCACGGAATTGAAATTGACTGACAACGGTCCCACCGGGGCGTCGTAGGGGTTATCGCTGTCTTCCTGGCCGGGCACCTGGGCGCTCAAGGCGAAGGCCGAGGTGTCGATAAAGAGGGTCTGCACCCGACGCACGCCCTGCTGCCGCAACTGGTCCACGATACCAGTGATTTCCTCGGAGAAGAGGGTGGGATCGCCGAACCCCTTGATGAAGAGATTGCCGGGGCTGTCGAGGAAGAATTCAGTGCGGAAGCGGTAGTCGGGCCCGAGGATGGCCAGCGCCGCCGAGATCGTGGCGATCTTGAGCACGCTGGCCGGGACCAGGGATTGGTCCGGATTGCAGGCATCGATGATCCGGCCGCCGCTGTCGGCAACCCCGTAGGCGCCCCGGGCAGCCAGGTCGGCGATGGCGCGGCAGGTTGCGTGACTAGCCCGCCGCTCTCCAGCAACAAGCACCGGCACCAGCAGGAACGTCCACAGGAGGAGGCGCCACGCCCTCCCCCTGTGTCCCGCCCATGCCCTTCCCGTCTCAACCAACCTTGGGCAGACGGGCCAGCGAGGCATCTATCTGTTCCTGCGGATAGGCGTAATCGCTGAGCATGCCATTGAGATAGTTGTCGTAGGACGGCATATCGATCAGGCCGGTGCCGGAAAAATTAAAGAGAATGGTCTTGGGTTCTTTGGGGTCTTTCATGGCCTCGATGATCGCCCCGCGGATGGCATGGGTCGTTTCCGGGGCGGGAATGATGCCCTCGGTGCGCGCGAACAGGATGCCCGCCTCGAAGCACTCCAGCTGATGCACAGCCTTGGGAGTGACGATGCCGTCGCGGACCAGGGCCGAGACGATCGGGGCCATGCCGTGGTAGCGCAGACCACCGGCATGGATGCCGGGCGGCACGAAATCGTGGCCCAGGGTGTACATGTAGAGCAGCGGGGTCATCATGGCGACATCACCGGAGTCATACGCCAGCTTGCCACCGGTCATCGACGGGCAGGAGGCGGGCTCGTAGCCGATGAATTCTATTTTTTTGCCGTCGAGATAATCGGGAACAAAGGGGGCCAGCAGGCCGGCAAAGTTGGAGCCGCCGCCGCAGCAGCCGATGATCACATCAGGGTACTCGCCGGCGATCTCCATCTGCTTCTTGGCCTCCAGACCAATGATCGACTGGTGCAGAACCACGTGGTTAAGCACTGAGCCCAACGCGTAGTTGGTGTCATCGCGGCTGGAGGCATCTTCCAGGGCCTCGGAAATCGCCATGCCGAGCGCTCCGGGAGTGTTGGGATCGCGGGCAAGGATGTCGCGGCCGGTTTTGGTGTCCATGCTGGGGCTGGCGACGACCTCGCCGCCGTAGGCCTGCATGACGAACTTGCGGTACGGTTTCTGATCGTAGGAAACCCGCACCATGTAGACTTTGCACTCCAGGCCGAACTTCGAGGTTGCCAGGGCCAGGGCCGAGCCCCACTGACCGGCGCCGGTTTCGGTGGTCAGACGCTTTACCCCCTCCCGTTTATTGTAATAGGCCTGGGGCACGGCGGAATTGGGCTTATGGCTGCCCACTGGAGAAAGGCCCTCGTTCTTGAAAAAAATCTTGGCCTTGGTGCCCAACGCCTCCTCCAGCTTGGTGGCGCGCACCAAGGGAGAGGGCCGCCAGATCTTGTACACCTCGAGGACCTCCTGCGGGATCTCGATGAACCTCTCCTGGCTCATTTCCTGCTCAAGCAGTCCCATGGGAAAAACGGCAGCCAGTTTTTCCGGCCCCACGGGCTGGTGGGTTTGCGGATCAAGCGGTGGCTGGAGACCGCCTGGGATATCGGGAACGACGTTGTACCAGCTGGTCGGCATCTCATCTTCGCGCAGAACGATTTTTTTCATATCTTCTCCTTGGTCATCATAGAGTTGCAAGCAAACAGAGGGCACACCGGCTGCCAACGGTCTCCTCGCAAGCTTCGCGGTCAAAAAAACATCCGGTGCGTTGCAGCCGTGTACCGGAAAGGGGTGTAATCGGCTCTATCTACCGTAATCCTGCAAAATTCTCAAGATGGGGATGCCATTTCCTTGACCCCGGTCTTCATTATCCGGACCAGCAGGGCCTCGCGCTCGGGGAAACCGAGCACCTTCCCCAAAATCTCCCGGGGATTGGTTCCCGGCTGCCCCTGATGCCCGAGCAGATCCAAGCGCATCTGACCGTCATCGAACTCCAGGCGGGTCACCAGGGGCCGCAGGTCCAGCTCCTTGTGCCGGTTCTTGCGGAACCGGTCGATGATTAAGGATTCCTGGCCCAGAAAATGGTGGATTTTTTCCTGGATGTCGCCGGGAAACCACGGGCTGCGGATCACATAACTGGTGACGCTGCTCCTGGGCACGGCGCGCGGCGCGAGCGTGATCGCGCTCACCCGGATGGTCGCGGGCAATTGGCGATTGAGCAGGGCAACCGTCTCTTCCACGGAGGCCAGCGGCCGGGCCAGGTCCATGTCAAAGGATTCCGCCAGGCTCTCGACCCCCACCGGCAAGGCCTGGCTGAAGGAGACTCGGGGAGAGGGGTTGAAGCCGCCGGTGAACAGCAACGGCAGGCGTGCCCGCTGCAGGGTGCGGAACACCAGTTGCAGCAGCTCCAGATGGCCATAGAAACGGCTGTCGCCCAGACGGGAATAATGGACCCGGTAGGCATAGGGCCGTGGCGGCGGCTCCTTCCCGGCCGGGGCAGGCATCGGGGTCCGGGGCATTCGCGGGGCCGGCGGCTCATGGATCACCGGCTGCACGGTGGTGAAATCGCAAAGGCCGCAGCCCTGACAGCCCTGGTTGCGGCAATCCGGGGTGTACTGCTGCGCCCGAGCCCTGGCGCACTCGGCCTCCAGAAAGGAACGATCCACGCCGCTGTGCAGATGCTCCCACGGCAACACCTCGTCCACCTCCCGCCGCCGGAGGTAATTCTCCAGCACCAGGCCGCATCCGGCGGCGGCCCGGCGCCACCGCTCCAGGTTAAAGTGCTCGGACCAGCTGTCCAGGCGGGCGCCGTCGGCCCAGGCGGCTTCAAGCAGCCGGGAGAGCCTGCGGTCGCCCCGGGAAAAGACCCCTTCCAGGAAAGACTGTTCCGGATCGTGCCATTTGATCTTGAAGCCATGACGGGGAAGCATCTGTTTCAACCGGTTGATCCGGTTTTTCGACTCTTCCAGGCTGAGCTGCTCCTCCCACTGGAAGGGGGTGTGCGGTTTGGGGACAAAGGTGGCCACGCCGAGATTGATCTGCACCGGCCTCCCCTTGCCCTGGCCGACCTGGGCCCGCGCCTTCTTGGCCAGGTGGATGATGGCCTCGACATCGGCCTCGGTTTCGGTCGGCAGCCCCACCATGAAGTAGAGCTTGATCAGTTTCCAGCCGAGGGCAAAGGCGTCGCGGCAGGTCGTCAGCAGGTCTTCCTCGGTAATCCCCTTGTTGATGACCTGGCGCAACCGGTCGGTCCCGGCCTCCGGGGCGATGGTGAAGCCGGTTTTTCTGACACGTCTGATCTGTTCCATGATCTCCGGCGTCAAGGTTCCGACACGCATCGACGGCATGGACACGGAGACAAAATCGTCGGCAAAGCGGTCCATCAGGGCACCCATCAGCTCGCCCAGACAAGAAAAATCGCCGGTGGACAGGGAGAGCAGGGCCAGTTCCTCGAAACCGGAGTGGGTAATGCCCTGATCGGCCAGTTCCATGATTTCGTCCAGGGTCCGTTCCCGGACCGGCCGGTAGGTGATCCCGGCCTGGCAGAAGCGGCAGCCCCGGGTGCAGCCGCGGGCAATCTCCACCCCGAGCCGGTCGTGCACCGGACTCACCACCGGCACCAGGGGATGATGGAGATAGGGCGCGGCAGCAAGGCGCGGCAGCACCCTTTTGCGGACGAACGGATACTCCGGCTGCAGGGGGTCGATGGCGGTTAGCCGGTCCCGGTCATAGCGGGGGTGAAACAAGGACGGCACATAGACCCCGGCAATCCGGGCCAACCGCTCCAGAACCACGGGCCGCCCCCATTGGCCGTCCTTGGCTTGCAAAAGCAGGTCGGCGATTTCACAAATGATTTCCTCACCATCCCCGAGGACGATGGCGTCGAAAAACTCGGCCACCGGCTCGGAATTGAGCGCGCAGGAACCGCCGCCCAGCACCAGGGGATGCTCGTCGCCGCGCGCCGCGGCCCGCAGGGGCAGCCCGGCCAGGTCGAGCACGGTGAGGATATTGGTGAAACAGAGTTCATACGGCAGAGTGATGCCAAGCACATCGTAAGCGGCCAGACTGACCTTGGCCTCCAGGGAAAAAAGCGGCATCCCCTGGGCGCGCAGCTCGCGTTCCATCTCGACATCCGGTGCATAGGCGCGGTGCGCCGTTACCCGCTCCCGGCCGTTGAGGATATGATAGAGAATCTGCAAACCCTGATGGGACATGCCGATTTCATAGAGATCGGGAAAGATCAGACAGAAATTAAGCCAATCCGCGTCAAACCGGCCGCTGACCGCATGCAATTCACCGCCGGCATATTGACCCGGCTTGCGCACCAGGGGAAGAATCCGGTCAAGATCAAGAGGAGCAGGGAGAACCATGGCAATAAACAGACACCTGTGTAATAATGAAAAAAAAAAGAGTACCTTGTGGAATAGGTATTTTTTGTATGAATTGGCGAGGATGCAGGCTCTCGGTTTCCCGGTTGGACGCTATTGTCGGCAAACGGATGAAAAGTTGCCAAGCTGCTGCAAATCGCAAATTAACGGCGCATTTTTTGCTAATAAAACTTATGGCATTCGCCTGGAAACTAGCATTCGCTCCGCTCTCTCATCGCACCATCGGACTGAAAAAATGAAGAAACAACTCGTTGCCCTTGTCTCGCGTTCCCTGCTCGCCCTGCTGTTGATGTGCGGCCTTGCCACCGCCGATGACGCCCCGCAATTGCAGAAACTCAAACACACCGTCCTCTCGCCCACCAGTGAACAGGTCGTCCTGCAGCTCAACGGCTCCTATAGTCCAAAAGTCTTTACTTTGAAAGATGAAAACCCCAGGATCGTTTTCGATTTCGCCGACATGACCTATGGCAAGGAGATCAAAGGCGTCACCGCCACCAACGGCTCGATCGTCAAGCGGGTCCGGGTGGGCATGCACGTCGATGGGTCATCCAAAACCAGAATCGTCTTTGACGTCGCATCGCTTAAAGGTGTCAATTTTACTCAAAAATTTGACGAAAAGAGTTCGTCCCTGGTGATCCAGTTTACCGGCCCGGCAAAGGCAGTCCCGCCACGTGCGCAGGAAACGCAAACCGGCACAGGACCCCAAAAGGAAGAGGAAACAGCCGCGGCGGCAGTTGCCCCCCAAGCGCCGAACGCGGCGGCGGAGACCGGCACAAACATCCCGAGGGAGCAACCCGCTCCGCCCAAGGAGTCCGCGGCTGAACAGACCGGCCCCGAGCAACAGGCCAGGCCCCAGCCGCAGACCGAACCCGCCCCGGCGGTCATCGCCACGGTAAAACCGGACAGCCCGAAACCTGTGGAAACAACCGCTGCCGCGCCGACCAAGGAACCTGTAGAGCCTCCCGCAGCTCAGAAAACGGAGGAAAAACATCCGGTCCCGCCAGTACCGCCCAAGCCGGATGCGAGTGCGGCGGCCACACCGGAAAAAGAAGTCGCGGCAACCACGGCGCCACCTGCAACCGACGAGAAGAAAGAGGAGAAAAAGACCGCGCCCGCAGCCAAGGAACCGTCGCATCCTGAGACGCCCGCCAAGGCCATTGCCCCGCAGGCGGGCGATAAGGGCAAAACCGAGGCGGCCAAGACCGTTGCGCCCCCAAAAACCATGGAGGGGCCGCAGCTTGAATACGTCAAGTTCGAGTCTTCCCCATCCAAGGGAGAGATGGTGCTGTTCAAGCTCAACGGCTTCCACCCCCCCGCCGTGCACGGTGTTGAGGAGGGAATTCCCAGGGTCATCTGTGATTTCAACAATACCAGGTTGATCGATGGAACCAAAAGCCTGATCAAGGTGGACGGCAAATTCGTCAAGGTCATCCGCACCTCGAAAACCAAGAAGCCGGAAAAGGTCCGGGTGGTGATCGACCTGGAACCCAACCGCAGTTACGATCTACAGCAGGTGTTCTTCAAGGAGGACAACCTGTTTGTGCTCATCGTCAATACGGTGAAGAAATAACCTTCACTGCACCTGTTCCACCGTGAAATGGGAAGGCGGCGCCAGACGGAAGGCCGCCGCCTTCTGGGGGGTGTGGGAATAGATCTGTTCCACCTGGAGGGTCAGGGTTCCGTTCACTGCCTTCCCGGAAATCTGGACACGGGCTGGCCAGACAAACCCGCTCTTGGCATCCTTCCTGTAGCCGGCATAGTGCAACTCCAGCATTGTCCGCCCCTGCGCATCAACAAGCAGGTGCTGCTGCATGGTGCCGCTGCCTCTATCCAACAGGACATGATGGCGCACCGCCCGCATGTCCGGCCACTGATACCAGAACCCCTGACTGGCCGCATCCTGCGCCGGCGTGGCCTGTAGCGCCTCCCCTTCCGGCAGAAACCCGCCCAACAGGGGTAACAGGTCCTCGGGCGCAACCGCCGCCGGCACATACGATTGCCAGAATTTTGCGTGAATGGGGCCCTGATAGACATGGCCGATCCGGTTATCGACCAGAATGAAGGTCGTTGCATCGGCAACGGCCAGCAAAAGGGACCGCCCCAAGGGGTCATTGGCGGCAAAACGGAGCAGGGCCGGCCGCTGCACCTGCAGGGTCGCACTCACCCCGCCCTTGCTTCCCAGCACGTCCCAATTGAGACGAATGTCGGCATCCAGGGCCGATGGCCGTTTGCCCGCCACAAAGCCAGACCACAGGGCTGCCGCCTCCTGCTCCTCGGCCGGAGCGAGGGGCAGGGTTTTCGGCTGTTTCCCGGCACAGCCGGAGAGGACCAGCAGGCAGCATACCACCGGAAAGACCAGACGCGCGATGCTTGACCGCCGCATCAATGGCCGCCCTGCTTGTCCAGGATCCGGATCTTCTCTTGAATCCTGCGCTTTTCCTTTTCGTCCTCGGTGGAAAATTTCACCGCCTTTTTATAGGTCTGGAGCGCATCCCGCACCCGGCCCTTTTCCAGATAGACATCGCCGAGATGCTCCAGAATGGCCGCATCCTCGGGAGACAGCTTCACCGCCGTCTCCAGTTCCTTGATCGCCTGATCGAGCTTGCCGAGCCGGTAATAGACCCAGCCCAGGCTGTCGCGGATGTAGCCGTTATCGGGTTTGAGTTCGATGGCCCGCTGGATGTACTCCAGGGCCTGATCAAGATTGATCTTTTTATCGGCCCAACTGAAACCGACAAAATTCAGCGCCGCGGCATTGTTCGGCTTGAGGGTGATGATCTTCTGCATGATGGCCAGGGCCGCGCCATGGTCGCCGCTCTCCTCGAGCAACAGGCCGTATTCATAGAGCAGATTTTCGTCGTCGGGAAAGAGTTCCAACCCTTGGAACAGCACCTTCTTGCCCAGGTCGTCCCGTCCCTCCAGCTGGTAGAGGGCGGCAAGCATGATGTACATTTCGGCGTTGCGGAGGTCGCCGGAGTCAATGTGCTTCTCCAGGAGCGTCCTTGCCTCTTCCAGTTTATTCTGTTCCCTGAGAATGCGGACCTGCAGGAAGAGCGCTTCCTGATACTCCGAGGCCTTGCGGTCAATCAGCCGCGCCTGTTTCAAGGCCCGCCCGTATTTTTGCTGCTGCACCAGGAGCATGGCGAGAAAATACCTGGCCTCGGACAAATTTTCCTTTTCCAGGATCTTCTCGGTGAGGGCGATGGCCTTGTCGTAATGCTGCTGCTTGGCATAAAGACGGGCGATGGTCAAATCGACCCGCTGGGGTTGGTCGGCATAGGTTTTAAGCCGGTTGAGCTCGGCCAGGGCCTGCGCGTCTTTCTTCTGCAACAGATAGACATGAATCAAGGCCACCCGGGCGCCTTCATTCTGCTCATCGCGCTCGACGATGGCCTCATAGAGGGCGGCCGCTTCGTCATACCGCCCGTTTTTGATATACAGTTCACCCAGTTCCATCTGGAGATCGCTGGACACATTCCGTTCCAGGGCCTTCTGGTAATGCTCCACCGCCTCGTCGACCCTCTCCTGCACTTGACAGAGACGGGCCATGAGAATGTGACCGGGGTAGGACGCCGGATCCTGGGCAAGCACCCGCTCCAGGACCGGCCGGGCCTTGTCCGCCTGATCGGCGGCCAAATACATCTCGGCGAGCAGCAAGAGAATAGCGGGATCGCTGGGATGCCGGTCACTGATCAGTTGATATTGGCGCATGGCCTCGGTGTTTTTCTTCTGCCGGAGAAGCACCTTGGCATACAGCAACCGCATTCCAGTCTTGTCGGGATGAGCGGCCAGATAATCGCGCAGCCAGAGCGCGGCCTCGTCGGTTCGCTCCAGCCGGAGCAGCAGAATCGGCACCTTCTCGCTGACGAATCCAGCCTGTTCGTCGCAAATCAGGGCTTTCTGATAGAATTCCAGGGCCTCCTCGAAGCGCAACAGCAATTCGGCGTGCCGGCCCCAGAGAAAATAGGCATAGGAACAGCCGTGATCCGCCTTGCCGCCACCGGGAGCGGATGTCTGCCGGGCGGCGGCGGTCATCGTGTCGGTTTTCGGCTGACACCCGCAAAGGAGGAGGACCAGGCAGGCCAGAGGGGCAAGGAGCAGTTGACGGAAGCAAAGAGTTAGCCGGGGCATCGCGTACCTTTTTGGACAAGCAGTTGCTGAACCGCCTCGCGGATGGCGGCCTGCACCTCCGCCACCGGCTGAGCGGCATGGATGCGTACTATACAACTGTGGGGAAAGGATGCAAAGAGCACAGCCACTTTTTCCAGTTGCTCCTGCTGTTCAAAATCGTTGAGGGTCTCGCCCCGCAGCTCCCGGATCCGGGCGACACTTTCCGCCGCCGGCAAGGTAAGCAACAGCACCAGATCCGGTTCCGGCGCAAAGTCATGCCGGGCAAAAATGGCATCCGGGTCGCACCCGGCCGCACCCTGGTAGGCGGCAGTGGAAAAATAGTACCGGTCGGTGAGGACGATGGCCCCCCGTTCCAAGGCCGGCGCGATGCACTCGGCAACGTGCTGGCGGCGATCCAGGAGAAAAAGCTCCAGTTCCTCTTCCGGCGCGACCTGATGCCGGTTGCGGTACAGGGCGCGAATCCGCTGGCCATGGGGGCCACCAGTCGGCTCCCTGGTCTCGATTACCTCGTAACCCTGGCGGCGCAGAGAGGTGGCGAGGAGCGGCAGCTGGGTCGATTTCCCGGTGCCGTCGATGCCTTCGAAGGCGATCAGCATTCCCTTTCTCATCGGTCACCCCCCCGGCGCCGGTTGGCAACAATGGTTTGCGCCATGGCCAGAGCGGCCGTCAGGCTCGACGGGTCGGCCAGGTTTTTCCCGGCAATATCGTAGGCCGTGCCGTGATCGACCGAGGTGCGGACCAGCGGCAGCCCGAGGGTGACATTGACCCCATCCTGGAAATGCAGCAATTTGAAGGGGATCAACCCCTGATCGTGGTACATGGCGATCACCGCATCGAACCGGCCGGCCGCGGCCTGATGAAAAACCGTGTCCGGCGGCCAGGGACCGCTGACCTCCGCGGCGGCAAACGAGGCCACCGCCGGCCCGATGATCCGGATTTCCTCGTCGCCGAACAGTCCATCCTCGCCGCCGTGCGGGTTCAAACCGGCCACCGCGATCCGGGGGTTGGCCAGCGCAAAATCGCGTTGCAGGGCGGTCCGGGTCATCTGGATACAATCGGCCACCTCGGCCTGGGTCAGCAACCCGCTCACCTGGCGCAAAGGGATGTGGATGGTGACCAGCACCACCTTGAGCCGTGGTCCGGCCATCATCATCCGCACCCTGGCGGTCCCGGTGAGGGCGGCCAGCATCTCGGTATGCCCCGGATAGGGGTAGCCAGCCGCCTGCAAGCTCTTCTTGCTGATCGGACAAGTGACGATCGCGCTGCACTGACCGCTCCTGACCAGCCGGACAGCCTCTTCAATGGCCTGGCCCATAGCCCTGCCGGTCGCCTCGTCGGGCTGCCCCCAGCGGACCGGCTCGGATCGGGGTGTGCCGGCCTGCACCACCGGGATGGTGCCCCGGTCGACGGGCCGGCCTGGCTGCCAGGGGATGATGGCCGCGGCCGGCCCCAGCCGATCGGCCGCCTGGCGCAA
>Ga0074195_1003005_pt1 | contig 16941 bp, 12 predicted proteins | sample EPASupsiteHSE623_FD_64525 | JGI IMG/M metagenome (GOLD analysis project Ga0074195, IMG submission 64525) | Bioremediated contaminated groundwater from EPA Superfund site, New Mexico - Sample HSE6-23 | ecosystem: Environmental > Aquatic > Deep subsurface > Groundwater > Contaminated ...
CAGTTTTGTGGTTATCCTGATTGGTTATTCTTCCTTTGCGATGATTGTTATTCGCTCATCTGCCAATCCACCAATGGATCAGAATAGTCCGGATAATGTATTTTCATTACTAGGTTACCTGAACCGCGAACAATACGGTGACCGCCCATTGGTTTATGGCCAGTATTACAATACTCCTTTAGATAAATACGAGGATGATAAACCCTACTATATTCAAAAGGACGGAAAATATGTAGTGGCCGATATGCGTCAGAAACCAGTTTTTGACTCTAACCTGAGTACCATTTTTCCACGTATGTATAGCCGTGAAGACTCTCATATCGAGCAGTATAAACAATGGGCTGGCATTAAAGGGCGCAAAGTTCAGGTTACTGATGAGGAAGGGCAATCTAAAACGATTCAGGTACCAACATTTGGCGAGAATCTGATCTTTTTCTTCCGCTATCAGGTTGGACACATGTATTTCCGCTATTTTATGTGGAATTTTGCTGGCCGTCAGAGCGATATTCAGAGTCATGGCGAAATAACCAATGGAAACTGGATAACCGGGGTCAGCTTTATTGACGAGATTCGCCTGGGCGATCAAAAGAATCTTCCGCAGGAATTTAAGAATAACAAGGGCCGCAATGCTTATTATTTGCTGCCATTCATTCTTGGTATTATTGGAATTATGTTTATGTATAACAAGGGCGTGGAAGGTAAGAAAGACCTTTGGACTGTTGCCTTATTATTTTTAATGACAGGTTTGGCCATTGTCGTTTACCTGAATCAATCGCCGCTTCAACCCCGCGAACGCGATTATGCTTATGCCGGTTCATTTTACGCATTCACCATCTGGATTGGAATTGGAGTTTTGGCTCTTTACGAAGGGCTGAAGAAATATATACCTGAAGTACCTAGTGCCGGAGTTGCAAGCGGTCTGGCACTTTTGCTGGTTCCGGTTATCATGGCTGCCGAAAACTGGGACGATCATGATCGTTCGAACCGTTACACTGCCCGCGATTTTGGAGCCAATTATCTGAATACCTGTGCACCAAATGCCATTATTTTTACCAATGGCGACAACGATACGTTCCCATTGTGGTACAATCAGGAAGTTGAAGGTGTTCGAACTGACATTCGTGTGTGTAACCTAAGCTATTTCCAGACCGATTGGTACATCGATCAGATGAAAAGCAAAGCATACCAATCGGAGCCGCTACCCATCAGTTTTACACACGACCTTTATGTGCAGGGGAAACGCGATGTGGTTTACCTGATGGAAGATCCGCGGCTGAAAGGCTCTGTTGAACTTAAAAAGGCTATTGATTTTGTAAAGGACGAAAATCCAAGAACTAAACTCGAACAAGCTGATTTTGCATCTTACATTCCTTCCAAGAAACTGTTTATGGTGGTTGACAAAGCTGCTGTAATTAAAAATAAAGTTGTTGAACCGCAAGATTACGATAAGATTGTAGATACGCTCGAAATAGATTTCAGCAACAAACATTACATTTCCAAAGACGAATTGATGGTGTTGGATATGATTGCCAACAACAACTGGGAACGTCCGATTTATTTCGCTATTACTATTGGCCGCGATAAATACCTGAACCTTCAGGATTATTTCCAACTCGAAGGGTTGGCTTACAAGCTGGTTCCAATTAAAACCTCATCCGACGATAATGGAATTAACATGGGCAAGGTGAATTCGAGATTGATGTACCAAAGCGTGATGGAAAACTTCAAATGGGGTAACATGGAACGTCCGGATGTGTACATCGACGAGAACAATAGCCGCATGATGATGAATATTCGTAATACCTTTAACCGCCTGGCAGAAACTCTTGTTGAAGAAGGCCAGAAGGACAAGGCGACCAAGGTTCTCGACCGCTGCGTTGAACTGATTCCGCACAAGGTTGTACCTTATAATTATTTCTCGATGATGATGTCTGAAACTTATTTTAAAGCCGGACAGGCTGATAAAGGAAAAGAAATTATCACTACGATTATGACCGATTATAAGGAACAACTGGACTATTTCTTTAAACTGAAAAAGCCATTGCGCAATTCGGTTGACGAAGAAATTCAGCGGATTTTATATTTTATGCGGGAAATGAGTATGATTTGTACCCGAAATAATCAGCCGGAATTGTTGAAAGAAGTATCAGGTTCATTTAACAGCTATCTCGAAAGATACAGTTCGTTGAAATAATGAAGCGTTTCGACCCCAGGGTTCGTCTGCCCGGTTTTATCACATCGCTGTTCCGTGGAGCTACATGGAGATTTGATCAGACCAAACGAATGGTGTATCTGACGTTTGACGATGGGCCAATTCCTGAAGTGACACCTTGGGTACTTGAACTTCTCCGGAAAGAAGACATTAAAGCGACCTTCTTCTGTGTAGGCGAAAATGTGGTGAGATATCCGGAGGTTTACCAGCAAATACTGAACGATGGTCATTCCGTTGGAAACCACACATACAACCACTGGCAGGGATTAAAGAAAGAAAATCAGGAGTATTTCAGCAATATTGAAAAGGCTGGGGAATATATCAATTCCGATCTTTTCAGGCCACCGCATGGCTGGTTAAAACCATCACAATACCGCTACCTGAAAAAACGGTTCAGGATCGTTATGTGGGATCTGATTTCGTGTGATTATGATTCCCGTTTCAGTTCTGAGGTGGTTCTTGGAAATATTAAAGATTTTGTTCGGCCAGGGTCGGTTATCACGTTTCATGATTCAATTAAGGCCTGGAAGAACCTGAAAAGAGCCTTGCCCGAATCTATTAGCTGGCTGAAGGAACAAGGTTACCGTTTTGAAGCAATACCATACAGTAAAAGAAAATGATGATGATAAATATTTTAATTGTTGGGTCGGGAGGAAGAGAACATGCCATGGCTTGGAAAATCAAACAATCCCCCAAACTCAATCAACTGTTTATTGCCCCGGGTAACGCCGGAACTTCGCTTTTAGGAACAAATATTCCGGTTGGGGTTTCTGATTTTGAAGGAATTAAAAAGGCGGTAATTGAGAATCAGATTGATTTGGTATTGGCTGGACCCGAAGTGCCTTTATGTGAAGGGCTTCACGATTTTTTTAGTTCTGATGAGCAATTAAAAGCTGTTCGTTTTGTCGGTCCGCAAAAGCTGGGGGCCCAATTGGAAGGAAGCAAGGATTTTGCCAAGGAATTTATGATGCGTCATCAAATTCCGACTGCGAAATACCTGGCCGTAACTTCAGGAAACTTATCGGAAGGATTGGCTTTCCTGAAAACAATGACTGCTCCGTACGTTTTGAAAGCTAACGGATTAGCCGCCGGGAAAGGCGTTTTGATTATAAATGATCTCCGGGAAGCAGAAGATTCGTTGAAAGTAATGCTCGATGGGCAGTTTGGTTCTGCAAGCAGCAAGGTTGTGATTGAAGAATTTTTGAGCGGAATTGAATGTTCTGTTTTTGCCATTACCGATGGAAAAGATTACCGGATTTTGCCGGTTGCCAAAGACTATAAACGCATTGGCGAAGGTGACACTGGTTTGAATACTGGTGGTATGGGAGCCATTTCGCCCGTTCCGTTTGCCGATGAAGTTTTCATGAAAAAAGTGGAGGATCGGATTATTCGCCCAACGGTTGAAGGTTTGCAAAAAGATGGTATTCCGTACAACGGGTTTATCTTTTTTGGGCTGATCAGTTGTGGAGGAGAGCCTATGGTGATTGAGTACAATGTGCGGATGGGCGATCCGGAAACTGAGGCCGTAATGCTACGGATAAAATCTGATTTTGTTGATCTGTTGATTGGTGCTGCCGAGGGAACTTTATCCGAAAAAACCATTGAAATAGATACGAGGACAGCGGTTGCGGTCATGCTGGTTTCAGGAGGTTATCCGGGCGATTATGTGAAAGGGAAGGCGATAACTGGTCTTGACCGGGTTCAAAACAGCATGGTTTTTCATGCCGGAACCACACAGAAAGGGGAGGTTGTTTGTACGGATGGCGGACGTGTTTTGGCTATCAGTTCATACGGCGAAAACATGAAAGAAGCGCTTGACTGTTCGTATAAAAATGCGCAACTGATCGGTTTTGATGGAATGTATTTCCGAAAAGATCTGGGTTTCGATCTTTAATTGCACTCACCGACTGAAATTAGAATATTTACTGAAGTAATTTTCCGGGTATGTTACTCAAAACTTTAAGAAGCAGTCAACCATTTCATTTTCTCCTGATCCCATTAGTTGCAATAGCTTTATGGGTTAAATCATTAATGACTTCGGTAACTTTTCCTTTTTACCAGGGCGAAGACATGATGATTTTATATCAGCCTATTGATTATTTGCTTGGTAAAAATCCACTGGCCAGTACCATTACTGCCTTAATATTCATCATTCTGCTGGCATTTCTGATTTTGAAACTGAATGTACAATATGCCTTTATTAAAATTAGAACGGTACTTCCGGCAAGTCTTTTTGTATTGATAACCAGTGGCCTGCCCGATCTTCATTCCATGCATCCGGTTTATCCAGGGGCACTGTTTCTGATTTTAGCTATCGACCGGATTTTTAATACTTACGATAAAGAGGTTATTCATTCCAACGCGTTTGATTCCGGCATTTTCCTGGCTATCGGGTCATTGTTTTACCTGAATCTGGTTTTCTTTTTTCCCTTTCTTTGGATCGGGTTTATAATTATTAAACCAAAAGTAAACTGGCGCGAATATGTTTTGACGACTCTCGGATTTGCGCTACCCTGGGTAGCAGCCCTGACTTACTATTTGGCAACAGGGAGTTCCGACGAATTGCAACAGACTTTAAAAGCGAATTTTACTTCTCATCAGACTTTCCTTCGCGAAAATTTATCGATTCAGATTTATATCGGATTGTTGATTTTACTGACTCTTTTGGGTAGTTTTTTCCTCCTCTCGCAATACGACGGGAAAAAAATCAGTTCCCGCAAATATTTTAAAGCCTTCTTCTGGATTTTTCTTATTTCGATTACACTGATTATGGCCAGTCCGGCGGTTTCCCAGGAAATTATTATGGTGTTGGCCATACCGCTAACTTACCTGATTTCGAATTACCTGATATTTATGAAACGGATAGTCTGGGCCGAGATATTTCTGTATGTGTTGATCGCTGCTGTTGTATTTCTACAATTTTCGTGGCAGCTTCCTAAACTTTGGTAAATCAGTCATCGAGGTTTTTAGAACCAGTTTTTCCATTTGAAAAGCAGAACGCCGACCAACGATAGCGTGATAGAGATAGCAATGACATAAGCAAACGCAAACGGGGTTCCTTCCAGGTTATTCGGAACGTTCATTCCGTACAAACTGGCGACCAAAGTTGGAATCATCAGGATAATGGTTACTGACGTGAGTTGTTTCATGATCACGTTCAGGTTGTTCGAAATCACCGAGGCAAAAGCGTCCATCATTCCGCTTTGGATGTCGCTGTAAACGTTTGCCATTTCGAGGGCCTGTTTGGTTTCAATAATTACGTCTTCCATCAAATCTTCGTCGTGTTCAATACCTTGCATGTTGCGGCTGTTGCGCATTTTGGCCAAAACCATTTCATTCGATTTCAGCGAAGTGATGAAGAAAACCAGGCATTTTTCCATGCGCAGCAAGCGGTGTAATTCCTTGTTTTTGGTGGCATTTTCCAGGTCTTTTTCAATCAGTGCGGTCTGTACGTTTATCTCTTTCAGGAATTGAAGGAACCAAACCGCAGAAATCAGGAAAATACGCAGCACATAATCGAATTGGTTAACGATTGTAATTTTGTTCTCGTTTATGGCTTTAATTAAGGACGGGATGATCTCGGTCCGGCGTGAACAGATGGTAATGATTTGGTTGCCCGAAATAACAATACCCAGAGGTACAGTTATAAATGGAATACCATTGTTCTGGTTGTTAAGCGGAACCCGAAGAATGATCATAACCATATCTTCGTCAACCTCAATACGCGAACGTTCGTCGGTATCCAGTGCATCCATCACAAAATCGCGGGGTACGTGGTATTCGCTGATTAAAATTTCTACTTCTTCGTTGGTAAGTTCCTGTGAGTTGATCCAGCAGTTTGGCTGGTATTCATTCAGACGTGTAAAGGAAGTGCCGGTTTCCCAATAAGTAATCATAGTTTCTCCTTTTTTCGACAAGCAGAGACTATGACGGGCTCTGTTTACCGGATTAATAACTTAAATAACTGTGTCGAATGATAATCGTCCATTTTGGATTTATAATGATTTCGGTGCAAAGGTAAGTTAATTGAGTTTAGAATATCTGCAACCCGTAAAAAAAATATGATTTTATGCCGATTTAAAATTCAACCTTAAATCGGCATAAAAAAACCGCCGATTTGCACCGGCGGTTAAAACCATTTTTACTTGTGTTATGAGTTGTCGCTATTCTTGCATCTACAGTTCAATGGGTTGTCCGTTATAAAAATCCAGAATTTTTGTCCTGAAGATGTATTCGTATTTGGCCTGGAGCAAATCGCTCTGGGCTTTTGACAGGTTATTTTTACTTTGGTTGTATTCTACCGAGTTAATCATCCCGACATTAAATTTTTCTTCGGTGTAACGGAATGCTTCTTTCGACGATACCACCGTTTTTTGGTTGGCTACATATCGTTTAAATGCAGCCAAGGCGTTGGTGTAGGATTGTTCGATGTCTTTCCGGAGCAGGTTTTTAGTATTCTGTACCAGAAGTTCGTTGTTCTCTACCTGAATCTGAGCATTGCTCACACTTGTTTTACCTTGGTAATGATTGAAAATAGGAATGTTGAGCGTGGCGCCAAAGCCATAACGTTCGTTGCTTTTAAGCTGATCGTTAAATTCAATTTTATTTCCCTGGTAGTCGGTGTATTTATTGTTATAAAAGTTGTAATAGTTACCTCCAAACGAAAGCGATGGCATCAGATTTCCTTTGGCAACCAGCAATTGTTTGCGGGCGCTTTCCAGTTTAAACTCAGCACCTTTAACGGCAGGTTTCAGTTGAACGGCATTTTTAAATACGTCCATTGAATTCAATAAGGAGAGGTTTGCACCAATTTCAGGTAAAACTGGTTTTTCAATCAAAAAACTTTCAGTTGACGGCAATTCCAGAAGCTGATATAATGACAGGTATGCCAACTGTAAACGGTTTTGAGCATTTATTACATCCAGTTCTTCACGGGCAAATTGTGCTTCAATTTCAAGTAGGCTCCCTTTGGCAAGGCTTCCTGCCTCAACCAGCTTACCGGTACGATCAATCTGAAGCTGGGTTATTTTAATAACGTCTTCAGCAACAGCAAGCAATTCATTGGCAAAAAGGATTTCGAGGTACGAAGCAGCAATATTAAGCATCATATCATCTTTTGCTTTCTGCATGTCCTCCAGGCTGGCACGTAAATCCATGTCGGCAGCCTTAATCGAGTTCTTGAGTGTAAATCCGTTCCAGATAGTAACCTCTGTACTAAGGTTAGCGGAAGTTGAGTTTGAGTTAATATCCAGATAAGTATTATCTGATCCTAACGATCTCCCGAAACTCATGTTATTTTGAAATCCTGCATTCAGGTTGGGCAATCGGTTATATTTTGCCTGATTGAGCTGATTGTTGTAATAATCTGAATTCAGCTTTTGTTGTTTAATCTGAATGTTGTTTTGAAGCGCATAATCGATACATTTTTGTAACGACCAGAGCGACTGCCCTTGAGCACTTGAAAAAACAACCAGCATGATAGCTGCGGCAATTAGGCTGTACATTCGTTTCATTCGTATTTTTTTTAATTTGTTATTATCAAGTATCCGAAGAAGTGCTTCGTGACCCTAAAGTTATTTATATATCGAGACACGAACCCACTGTTGTTTATGCCTTTTTCTTTTCTTCTTCTTTCACTTTCTTCGAATCAATTTTGGCACCTTTTACTTTATCCGTTTTTGTTAATCCTTCGGTTACCTCAATGTTCATTCCATCGGAGATCCCGGTTTTTACCATTCGTTTTTCGAACGTCTGTGGTGTGGCCGTTTCAATCTCAACAAACGAAGAATCTTTTTCGAACTTTAGTAATCCTTCCGGAATAACCAGCACGCTGTCTTTCTTTTCGAGAACAATATTGGCGTTGGCGCTGTACCCGGCGCGGATAAACTGGTTTTCTTTCAGTACTACATTCGCTTTAATTTCGAACTGGATGGCTCCGTTTTCTTCTTTCCCTTTTGGGGCAATATATTCCAGAATAGCCCCAAATTTATCTTTTTCGATGGCGCCAATTTCGAGCTCGATGTTCATGCCTTCTTTGATTTTGCCTACTTCGGTTTCGTCAACCTTACCTTTGAAAATCATGTCCTGCATATCGGCCACGGTACAGATTGTTGTCCCGTTGTTGAAGGTATTCGATTGAATGACTGAATTTCCTTCTTTAATGGGTACATCGAGCACCATTCCGTTAACCGTTGAACGAACAAGCGTATTAGTAGCAGTTGTAGCCCTTTTTGTTACACCGTTTTTAATTAATTCCATATTATTTTCGGCAGCCGATAATTCTTCCTTGGCCGAATCGTATCCAACCTTGGCCTTTTTGTACTCTTCGTACGAAATTACTTTTTGATCATACAGTTTTTGCTGACGGTCGTAATCAATTTTCGCATCGTCGAAGCCTAGTTTGGCGCGGTTCAGACGGGTTTCTGCATTGTTCAGGTTCACCATGTCGGGAATAATCTTGATTTTGGCAATCACCTGGTCTTTTTTTACAAAATCGCCGGCAACAATGTACAATTCGTCAATAATTCCTGAAACCTGTGGAACAATATCAATTTCTTTTCGCGGAACAACAGACCCGGTGGCAACCGTTTTACGAACAATGTTAGTCACAAATGGATTTTTGGTTTCATATACTTCCGGCGCCTTTTTTGATTTGGTGTAGAGGAAATAAATTGTTCCCCCAAAAATCCCTACAAGGATTACAATTCCTAAGATTTTGAAAATTCTTTTCATGATTCGGTCTTTTTATATGTTTCTGTTTTCTTATTTTCTAAAATTCATGTTAAGCTGAAAAATTCTTATTCGTCGCGGATGGCATCAATTGGTTTTATACTTACAGCCCTTTTGGCCGGAATAAGACCAGCAATAATTCCGGCGACAACAAGTACTGCTAAAGCTGAGAGTGCCATGGTTAGATTTATTTCCGGGTTACGGAAAAACAATTTATCACCACCCTTAATCAATATCTGATTCAGAATTTCAAGCACTCCAACACCCAGCGACAGGCCAACGTATCCGGCCATTACAGTCAGAAACACGCTTTCGGCAACAATGTGCTTAATAACGGTGGCTGGCGTGGCTCCAATAGCACGCTGAATACCGATTTCCTGAGTTCGTTCTTTGATGATTACCAGCATGATGTTACTAACTCCGATAACTCCTGCCAACAAGGTTCCGATTCCTACAATCCAGGTTAGTGCCTGAATGCCTAAAAATAAGGCGTTGAATTTGACGAATTCCTTTTCGATATTGAATGAGCCAATGGCTTGTTGATCTTCGGGGTCAACTTTATGCCTGTCTTTTAATATGGTTTTCAGTTTTTCTTCCAGGTCGCTTACTTTGGTTCCGGGTTTCGAGGTTACCGAAAAGAAATAGACCCGATTGCCGTAGTTGTAAGCTTTTCGCATGGTACTGAACGGAATGATAATGGTTTCTTCTTTTTTGCCACCTCCAATATTAATTCGCGTTTCAGCATGAATAACACCTACGACCTGAAAATAGACACCGCTAACTTTTATGTATTGACCTATGGGATTTTCATCTTTTCCGAACATAACTTCAACAACTCGTTCGCCAATGTTGCAGACCTTTCGTTCCTGAAGCATGTCAATATCGTTAATTAAACGACCTTTAACAGGAGTCCAGCGATCGATTTTAAAGTAATCGGGATAATCGCCATATACATTAAATGCTCCGGCTCTTTCGCCGCGGATGGTATTGTTTCCGGCTTGCTGGTTTCCGAACAAGCGAGGAGATAAATATTCAACTTCCTTTACATTGTCCCGAATATAATCGATGTCACTTGTTTCATAATTCCAGCGGCGTCCGCGTTGAAACCCTTCATAAGGAACACTGGTTCGTTCTGTCCAGAAAAATGCTGAGTTTGTTGCAAAGGCTCTCACTCCGTCGAGTACGCCATTTTCGAGTGCCTTCCCGGCTCCCGACATGACAATCAGCATGAAAATTCCCCAGAAAACGCCAAAGGCAGTCATAAAGCTTCGCATCCGGTTTTTCTTTAGGGCGCTAATTATTTCGCTCCATAAATCTAAGTCAAACATGATAATGCCTCCTTTTTTATTCGTCGCGCAGGGCAACAATCGGTTTAATACTGGCGGCCCGTTTAGCTGGAATGTAACCTGCAATCGCTCCTGCAATGATGAGTAGCAGAGTGGAATAGATGGCTATGTTGATATCAACAGTAGGATTCAGGAATATGGTTTCGCTTTGATCTGATACCGGTCCGGCAGATTGCATCATAAAGTAGTTGATCATTTCCATAAGACCTGTACCCAAAACGAGACCAATGTATCCCGCTATGGTGGTTATCATGATTGATTCAAGCAGAATCAACCCAATTACTGAAGATGGACTTGCGCCGATGGCTTTACGGATACCGATTTCTTTGGTACGTTCTTTTACAACAATCAGCATGATGTTGCTGACGCCAACGATTCCGGCAATCAAGGTTCCAATGCCAATAATCCAGATAAATATTTTAATGGCCTGGAATATTTTCATTGTCTGGATGTAATTTTCCAATTTGTTGTACAAGCCAATGGCGCCTTCGTCTTTGGGATCAAATTTATGTTGCTTGCCTAGAGCAGTTCTGATTTTTTCCTCAATGGCCTGGCTTTCTTCAAGGGTAGATGCATCGATTGTAAGGGCCAGATTATGAAGTCGGTTTGACCCGCTAAAAATCATTTGGGCAGTTGAAAGTGGCATGTAGGCGTTCCGGTTCCGGGTCGATCCGGGTTCGGTGCAAATACCAACCACTTTAAAAGGCACCATATTTACATTTACGTACTCACCTAAGGCAACAGAATCTTTAAAGAGAGCCGTTTTTATATCAGCGCCGATGACCACGACCTTTCGGTTTTGCAGGATGTCAATCTGGTTGATAAAACGGCCTTCATTCAGAATAAGGTTTTCCACTTCTTTCAATTCAGGCTGGCAGGTTATGGTTGTGTATTCGCCTGATTCCTTTAAATAGGAATAGCGGGTATTACCCATAAAATAACGTCCGGACGAAGCACCAACTCCTGAAACTTTCTGTACAATTTCCTGATCCTGGTTGTGAAATTGGATGGGACGTCCACTTTTCATTCCTTCATAGGGAATAGTGGTTTCGCCGGTCCATATCCACATGGCATTTACAGCATCGTTCATGAAATTGGCAGCAACACCGTTACTCAGCCCGTTTCCCGAACCCAGTAAAATCATCAGCATGAAAATCCCCCAGGCCACAGAAAAGCCAGTGAGGAAAGTCCGCATCTTATTTTTTTTGATGGTGGCAAGAATTTCCTGCCATTTGTCGATATCAAACATGGATATGGGATTAAGCGGTTTCCAGTTCTTTCATGTAGTCTTTCTGGAACTGTTTCAGTTCGCCATTCCTGATAATTTCATGAATCCGTCCGTCTTTCAATCGGATGATTTGACGGGTCATGGCTGCAATATCGTGTTCGTGCGTGACAATAATGACGGTAATTCCAGAAGCATTAACATCTTTCAATATTTCCATTACTTCGTAAGAGGTAGTGGTATCGAGAGCACCTGTTGGTTCGTCGGCCAGAATAATTTTGGGCTGGGAAATTAGGGCACGGGCAATGGCCACACGTTGCTTCTGACCTCCCGACATTTCGTTTGGCATGTGGTTGGCCCAGTCTTTCAGACCTAGTTTTTCGAGGTATTCCAAAGCAATCTGGTTCCGTTTTTTCCGTGGAACTCCTTTGTAATAAAGTGGGAGTGCTACGTTTTCCATCGCGTTTTTAAACGAAATCAGGTTAAACGACTGGAATACAAAACCAACCAAATCGTTGCGGTATTTGGCCGCTTTCTTTTCACTCATGTTCGAAATCAGGTTGCCCGACAAATGATAAGTTCCATTGTCATAATTGTCGAGCATGCCTAAAATGTTCAGAAGAGTCGATTTTCCGGAACCGGAAGAACCCATAATGGAAACAAAGTCCCCTTGTTCGATGTGAAGGTCGATGCCTTTCAAGACATGGAGACTGTTGTTTCCCATTACATAGGATTTGTGAATGTTGTTTAATCTAATCATGGCTTTGTTTTCTGCTAGTTTTCAATTCAAAATTCGTAATTAACGCACAATTGGTTCTATTTTTTTCGATGAATGGCTGATTTCTGCCTGTAAAACGATTAAAATGTCAGATTTAACCGATTAAAACCTGTTTAAAATGCCGGTAACCAAAATTTATTGAACCTTCTGTTTTCTGCTTCCGTATTTTCTTTATATCGGAATAGGACGATTGAACCGGCAATTCGTTACACGGATTAACATCTTTTTGCAAAAAAAGCTTAATCGTGAAAGTTTGGGTTTTATAGCTGTTTAATAGGCGGTATAATAATGTAGTTAAGTTATCCGTTTTATTTGGTAAGAAAGTAATAATCAATCCTTCAAGGAAACAAATTCTTTTCGAACATACAGGTAGGTTTATTGTTTCTGAAAAGTATATAATTTGACCACCTTTGCACATTGAAATAATTTAGGCGGAATTACAGAAATTTTTTCTTGGCGGTTTTGCAAAAGAAAAAACATGGATAACACAACAATGGTAAGCACGAGACATTATTTTATATTGGCAATTTTATTATTAATTGTAGTTTTGAGTAAAGCTCAATCGAATTTATTTATTTACCATACTCAAGGGCATGTTAACTCTTCCAATTTAAATCCTGCATTTCTTCCTTCACAAGAAAAATTTACCTTCAGCATATTTCCTATTTCTGGTATGGGGGTTGGTTATAACAAGCAAGAAGTTATCCAGGAAATGCTAAGCAAATTTGCCAAAGGCACAATTACCGACGACGATTACAATAAAATCTTTGATGACTTGGTGAAGACTGGCCTCTTTTACCAACGGATGGAAATCTCACTTCTGAATTTGGGTTATAACGCTAAAATTGGTGCTTTTAATTTTCGTATAAAAGAAGCCGAGCAACTAATCAGCAATTTAAAGGGTAACTTCTCAAACTTCCTGTCAGATCCGGATTATAGTACGGTATATACCGATAGGCGTCAATTTTTTCCTGCTGAAATAGTTCATTATCGCGAATATAGTCTGGGATACGGAAAACAGATTAACGGCAAATTATCTGCAGGGATCCGGGCCAAATTATATTTCGGAAAGGCTTCGCTATATTCTGAAGCTGAGGGAGATGCGTTGATTAAGGATGGTGATTATCTTTTGAATACTTATGGTCCGGTCAGACTATCCGTTCCATTAAATTTTTCACAAAATGCCGATTCGCTGCTGAGCGGTGTTGTTGTTGCCGATAATATTGATGCACGAGATTATTTGATGAATTCGAAAAATCCAGGCATCGGTATGGATTTGGGATTTACTTATAAAATAAATTCAAAGGTGGTCGTTTCAGCTAGTGTTGTCGATTTAGGAAAGATATATTGGAAAAGCAATCTCAATACGTTGATTTTAAAAGGTCAGTATAAGTTTCCCGAGAAATACATTTATGAAAAGGGTGACAATTATTTATCCAAAACTCCAGATTTTTCTACGGAAACAGAAGATGTCCATGGATTGTTTAAGATCGAAAAAGATGGAACAGCGTATTCTTTATCCTTACCCACCACGTTTTATGCCGGAATAAAATACCAGATTAAGCCAACAATTAATTTAGGTTTGGTTGATCGTTTAATTAACTATAAAGGGTTAAAACACAATAGCGTGATGCTGACATCAGGTTTTGATGCGAGTAAAAAACTCAACATCTCATTGGGCTATTCCATTATTGGAGATTCCTATTTTAATATTCCCCTGGGATTTTTGTATAAATGGAATTTTGGACAAGCTTATTTAGGTACCGATAACCTGGTGTCGTTTTTGGCTCCAGGAGTATCTGGATTTTCAAGTATATCATTCGGAACAGTTTTTTATTTATTTCAGGATAGAGTGAAATACTACGAGGTAGATTATTTGCCATTTTACAAAAGGAAGAAACATAAACCAGTAAATAGAAACGGGTTAATTTTTAATGCTAATCCTAAATTTTGATTGAAATACAAACATCTGTTCTTAAAACATTTACTTAACCGGTTCGTTCGTTAATCTCTCTTTTTGAATAAAGAAGTTCTAGCTTTCGATTAAAAATTGTAATTTTGAGCAAAGAGGAATCAGAATGGCAGATCAGAGAATTAGCTTACAGCAACGGTTATTACAGAAACTATCACCACAACAGATACAGGTTATCAAGTTGTTGGAAATACCTACCATGCAGCTTGAGCAACGAATAAAAAGTGAGCTGGAAGAGAACCCGATTCTGGAGCTGATTGAAGATGAAAATGCTGATGAAAATTACAGCGAAGACGATTCATCGTCGGATGACGAATTCTCGCTCGATGACTACCTCAATGACGAAGATATACCCAGTTACCGTTTAGCTGCCAATAATTATTCGAAAGACGATAAGCAGGTGGATATGCCCTACTCATCAGGGGTTAGTTTTCACGATTCGCTCATCGAACAACTTGGGCTATCGGAGCTGAATGAAGATGAAAAACAAATTGCCGAATACATTATCGGAAACATTGATGAAGACGGCTACCTGCGACGGGATTTGCTGGCTATTTCTGACGATCTGGCTTTCCACCGGAGTATTGACGTGAAACTGGAAGATCTGGAAAGGTACCTGGAAATTATTCAGGATTTTGATCCGCCAGGCATTGGTGCACGCGACCTCCAGGAATGTTTGCTGTTGCAGATTCTCCGGAAAAAAGGAAAGAATTCGACTTGCCTGGCATCCAAGATTCTTCAGGATAATTTCGAAGAATTTACCCGGAAGCACTACGACAAAATCATTAAAAAATACGACATTACCGAGGAAGAGCTGAAAGAAGCTATTGATGAAATTCTGAAGCTTAACCCCAAACCCGGAAGTTCTTACAATAACCCCATGAGCAAATCAAACCAGGTGATTGTCCCTGATTTTTTGCTCGATAATCAGGAAGGTGAATTGCTGCTTAGCCTGAATCAAAAAAATGTTCCTGATCTTCAGCTTAGCGGAACATACATCGACCTGATGAAATCGTATTCAGGAAATAAAAATCTGGTTTCGAAGGACAAAAAAGAGGCAATGATGTTTATGAAGCAGAAACTCGACTCGGCCAAATGGTTCATCGATGCTATCCGTCAGCGCCAGCAAACCCTTATGGTAACTATGGCCGAAATCATTAAGTTTCAGAAGGAATTTTTTGAGGAAGGCGACGAAACCAAGCTCCGGCCAATGATCCTGAAAGATATTGCCGATATTACCGGGCTCGATATTTCGACCATCTCGCGCGTTTCGAACAGCAAATATATACAGACACATTTCGGGATTTATCCGCTGAAATATTTCTTTTCTGAAGGAATGCAAACCGACACCGGCGAGGAAGTTTCAACCCGCGAAATTAAATCAATTCTGCAGGAATGTATTGCCAACGAAGACAAACGTCACCCCGTTACCGATGAAAAACTGGCATTAATCCTGAAAGAAAAATCGTACATCGTAGCACGCCGAACCGTGGCCAAATACCGGGAACAACTCGGAATTCCGGTTGCCCGAATGAGAAAAGAACTGTAACATGAACAAAGCACTATCCCTTACTGCCCGCGTAACTTCAATTCTGTTTCATCCGCTTTTGATTCCAACCCTGGGATTTTTGCTCCTGTTCAATTCCGGATTTTACTTTGCGGTTATTCCCTGGAGCCTGAAGCGTTTCATCTTATTGGTGGTTTTTCTTTCAACCTGCATTTTACCGGCGCTTAGCATCGGACTATTATCTTTCAGCCCAAGATTCGACATTAAAATGGAGAAAGGAACCGACCGGGTTTTACCTTTAATACTCAGTTCGTTCTTTTATTATATCGGTTACCTTATTTTGCAACGTGTGCCGCTGTTTCCCATTTACCAATTGTTTTTAATTGCTTCAATTCTCGTTCAGATTGCATTGATCATCATTTCACTGCGGTGGAAAATAAGTGCTCATTCCGCAGCTATGGGTGGGCTGGTTGGTGGATTTTTTGCCCTGGCATTCCGCCTTCAGGAAAGTCCGGTTTTAATTCTGATAACTCTCATTTTTATTGCCGGCATGGTTGGAACAGCAAGGCTCATTCTCGAAAAGCATACCAGTTCGCAGGTTTACGCCGGTTTTTTACTCGGATTGCTTATCATGAATATGGTCATCATGTTCATCTGAAACGAGCCGAAAGACACTTCCAAATCAAGGATTTTTTTAGACCAATCCGTTTCTTTTCAGTAGGGCTGCCGTTGTAGGTTCTTGTCCACGGAAAGCTTTGTACAAAATCATTGGGTGTTCGCTTCCCCCTTTTTCCAGAATATTCTTGCGGAACGAATCTGCCGTTTCACGGTCGAAAATACCTCTTTCCTGAAACACCGAAAACGCATCAGCATCCAGCACTTCTGCCCATTTGTAGCTGTAATATCCGGCATCGTATCCACCCGAAAAAATATGAGAAAAGGCGGTGCTTTGCATGCTTCCGTCAACAAGCTCGAATAAATCAGTTGAGGCGATGGCATTCATTTCAAATTCTTTCAGGTGGCCAGCAACAGGTATTTCGCGATGGTGATAAGCCATATCGAGCATGCCGAAACTGATCTGCCGTTCCATCATGTATGCCGCCTGGAAATTCTGAGCCTTTTGTATTTTCAGGATCAGTTCTTCGGGCAACTTTTCACCGGTTTGGTAATGT
>Ga0074195_1003006_pt1 | contig 16940 bp, 10 predicted proteins | sample EPASupsiteHSE623_FD_64525 | JGI IMG/M metagenome (GOLD analysis project Ga0074195, IMG submission 64525) | Bioremediated contaminated groundwater from EPA Superfund site, New Mexico - Sample HSE6-23 | ecosystem: Environmental > Aquatic > Deep subsurface > Groundwater > Contaminated ...
GGGCCGACGGTCAGAGCGGCAAGCTCAAGGCGGCCGCATCGGCGACGGGGCGTGAACGACTGGAGCACCACGAACGGTCGCACGGTCTGTCACGCATTACCGGCGGGGTGGGCGCGCGCGGTCCCGGCGAAACGGTGCAGGAGGAGCGGAAACGGTCGCTCAAGGTACGGCAGCGGCTTATCCGCACGGCGCTTGAAAAAGAACGCGGTCGCCGCGAGAATCAGCGGAAGTTCCGCGCCAAGACCAATCACCCGACGGTGGCCATCGTCGGCTACACCAACGCGGGGAAATCGACCCTCTTCAATGCGCTGGTCGGCGAGAAGGTGGTGCGCGAATCGGGAGAGTTCTTCTCGTCGATAGACCCGAAGATACGGCTCGTGTCGCTCTTCGGTAAGAAGCTGTTCCTGCTCGACACGGTCGGTTTCATCGAAGGGATGTCGAAGGGGGCGCTCGACGCTTTTGAACAGACCTTCACCGAGATACTGAACGCGACGCTCATCCTGCAGGTGGTCGACCCGACCGACCGCGAATGGCGAAGCAAGAAACGGTATGTGGACGAACTGCTTGATGCCTGCGGCGTGGCGGTAGGATCGGTCGAGGTGCTCTACTCGAAACGCGATCTACTCAGCGAACATCTGCCCGACGGCGGCGATAAGTGTTATGCCGCGCAGGAACGCGACGATATCCGGCGGCTGAAGAAATTCTTGTTCGAGCGACTTTTCGGGGAGCGCGTCACGCCTCAGTGAGGCAGGCCGACGCCGAAATAAGTGAACAGCTCGCGGACCTGCTGATCGCGCGAATAGACATTGCGCAGATCGAAGAAGAACTTATCCTTCATCAGTGAGCGTATCTGGGCGAGATCCATGCCGCGGAACTGGTTCCATTCGGTAAGTATCACCACCGCGTCGGCGCCCTTGACCGCGTCGTAGCTGTCGGCGCAGTAGGTGATCGCCTTCTCATGGTCGGCCAGCCGCCACTTCGCCTCATGGAAACCCTGCGGGCAGAAGGTCCGTATCGTCGCGCCCGCTTTGACGAGCGCCGGGACGATGGTCAACGATGGGGCGTCGCGCATGTCGTCGGTGTCGGGTTTGAAGGTGAGCCCGAGGATGGCGAAGGTCTTTCCCTTCACCGGTCCCATCGCGGTCAGTATCTTTTCGACCATCTTCTGTTTCTGTTTCTCGTTCGCCTCGATGGCCGCCTTGACCACCATCAGCTCGACGCCGTGTTTCTTGCCGATGTCATAGATCGCCTTGGTGTCCTTCGGGAAGCAGCTGCCGCCGTAGCCGGGACCGGCGTGGAGGAACTTCGGCGATATGCGGCCGTCCATCCCCATCGCCTTGGCGATATCCTGCACATTGGCGCCGACCTTCTCGGACAGGAGCGCCATCTCGTTGATGAACGATATCTTCGCCGCGAGGAAGGCGTTCGAGGCGTATTTTATCATCTCGGCGGTCTCGATCGTCGTGAAAACGAACGGTGTCTGGTTGAGATAGAGGACGCGGTAGACCTGCTGCATGGTCTCCTCGGCCTTCTTTTTCTCCGAGCCGATGACGACGCGGTCGGGGTGGGTGAAGTCGTGGATGGCGTGTCCTTCGCGCAGGAACTCGGGGTTCGACACCACATCGAATTCATGCGAAACACCCCGATTTTTGAGCTCTTCGGCGACCGTCTTCTTGACCAACTGACCGGTTCCCACCGGGACGGTCGATTTGTCGACGATGACGGTGTACTTGTTCATGTGGCGGCCGATCTCCTTGGCGACCGCGAGGACGTACTGCAGATCGGCGGAACCGTCGTCCTTGGGCGGCGTGCCGACCGCGATGAAGATGACGGTCGCGGTCTCGACCGTATATTTCATGTCGGTGGTGAAGGAAAGGCGCTTGTTTGCCACATTGCGCTCGACAAGCGCATCAAGGCCCGGTTCATAGATCGGTATTTTTCCGTTTTTCAACGCCGTTATCTTCTTCTCGTCGATATCCATACAGATGACATTAAGGCCGAAATCGGCCAGACAGGTACCCGAAACGAGTCCTACATAGCCGGAACCTACCACCGCTATCTTCATATGTTCCTCCGCTCTCTACCTTGTTGGATCGTTCGTGCCCTTTCTATTTCCTGAATATGCCGCGTGTGTCGACAAGCGCCTTCTCGTTCAGTAGTTTTTTGTCGATGGCATAGTAGGGGGTGTGGTTGACCAAAAGCACCAGAATATCGCTACGGGAAAGAAGCTCGTCGAGTTCGGTCCCTTTGAACTCGAGGGCGTGTCCGGCGAGATAAGGATCATGTACGAGGACCTCGCCGACCTTTTCTTTCATCAGCATCCGTACGATCTCCAGCGCGGGCGATTCGCGGATATCGTCGATGTCGGGCTTGTAGCTGACGCCCAGACAGCCGATGACCGGCTTTTTGAACTTCTTCGCAAGCTCTTTGACCTTTTCGAATATCACATGAGGCCGCGCTTCGTTGATCTCGCGAGCGGTGCGTATCAGGCGGGCTTTCTGCGGGACCGAATCGACGATGAACCAGGGATCGACCGCCAAACAGTGACCGCCGACACCGGGGCCCGGAGAGAGTATCTTGACGCGGGGATGGCGGTTCGCCAACGCGATCAATTCCCACACGTCGATGTCGAGTTCGTCGCAGATGTTCGCCAGTTCGTTGGCGAAGGCGATGTTGACGTCACGGTAAGAATTCTCGACCAGTTTCGCTAGCTCGGCGGTCCGTGCATTGGTAAGATAGATGTTGCCTTTGACAAAAGTGCGGTACAGGTCTGCGCAGATCTGGGATGATCTATCATTGATGCCGCCGATGATGCGGTCATTCTCTATCGTTTCCTTGAGGATATGGCCCGGCAGGACGCGCTCCGGTGCGTGGGCGATGAACACCTCTTCTCCAATGACAAGACCGGTCTTTTTCAATATCGGCGCGATGATGTCATCGCAGGATCCGACCGGCGAGGTCGATTCAAGAATGACGAGGTTCCCTTTTTTGACATAGGGAACGATCGCTTCGGTCGCCTCTTCGACAAAACGCATGTCGGGGCGGTACCCCTCTTTGAACGGTGTCGGTACACAGATAAAGAAGACGTCGGCTTCGGCCGGCTTTAAGGCGGCCTTGAGTTTCCCGGAACCGACCGCCGCTTTGACGAGGATGTCGAGATCGGGCTCCACGATATGGATGCCGCCGCTATTGATGATGTCGACGACCTTTTGCGCCACATCGACCCCATGTACCATATAACCCTTGGTCGCAAGAATGCTGGCGGTGGGTAATCCTATGTACCCAAGGCCCATCACACAGATCTTTTTCATGCAGGCAGCCTCTTAGAGTATAGTGTTCAAATTGGCGTTCTATAGGGCATGATTCTTCCGAAAGCGATAACGTATGGCATAATAGACGAAAAGCGGGAGCAGATAGAGTTTTTTCTTCCAGATACGTTGCGGTTCGCAGACCGTTCGGTAAAGCCATTCCAACCCGTGCTCACGAAAGAACCGCGGTGCGCGGGAGACCTTTCCCGCGATAACATCGAATGTGCCGCCGACACCCGTGACGAAACGGACGGTCTTGAATAGATCTTCTTTGCGGGTCTTGATAAAAAGCTCCTGCTTAGGACTTCCCAGCGCAACAAAAAGCAGATGGGCGCCCGATGCGGCGATCTGCCGGAGGATATCCGGTTCGTCTTCAGAGGTGAAATAGCCGTCATGATAGCCGGCGACGAACTCTTCTCCGTATTGTGCGCGGTATTTGTCGGAGACCGTGCGTACCACTTCAGGGGCAGCGCCCAAGAGGAATACCTTCAACTTGCTTTGGGCAGCCACTTCGACAAGACGTTGCATGAGGTCACATCCGGTGACCCGTTCCGGCAGGGGAGAGCCGAGGAGTCGTGAAAGAAAGACCACATATTGTCCGTCGGCGCTGACCATGTCGCATCCGTTCAGATAGGCGCGCAATTCGGCATTGCGCTCCATCTCTATAAGCTTAAGGGCATTGACCACCGTGTGGAGGGTGTGTTGTTCCGCAAGAGTGCGCTGAAGTATGATGCCGACCGTTTCATCCATTGAGAGGCTGGCGACGTTAACGCCCATTATGTCGGCAGTGGGTATCGTATGCACGGACACGAACTACTCCTAAAAAGCCGTGGCGATTATACGAAGTAGTCGATTTTTTGCAAGTTAGTTAAAAAGAAAAATAGAACTCATGAACGTGTCTTTCAGAGGAAGTATTCTCTCCAAAACTTGCCAAGAATAGCAACTTGGGGTACCTTCGAGATAATAGACTGATGACGGATGTTGGGAGGAAGAATAATATGACTAAATTAAGCACGATAACTGATGAAAAGAATGTTCTTTTTGCGGGCGATGTCTTTTGGATCATTTTCTTGTTGGTATTTTTCGTCGGTTCCTGCGACTCCCCAACGACGGTAGTTACGCAGAAAAATGAATTATTCGTTGTTATTGACGAGCCCGCGGGGGAAAATTGTGAATTCGGCGGCGAGCGGATAGCGCGAGGGCTTGATCTTGATGATGACCGCGTCCTAGATAGCGATGAGGTGCAAAACGTTGAGTTCGTGTGTGCCGAAAAGGAGGTATCGACCGATACGCTTATGCGGATCAGCGATGAGCCTGCGGGAAAGAATTGTGAGTTCGGAGGTAAACGGATAGAACGGGGGCTTGATCTTGACGGGGATCTGGTCCTGGATGATGACGAAGTACAGAACACCGAGTTCGTGTGTGCCGAAAAGGAGGCATCGACCGATACGCTTACGCGGATCAGCGATGAGCCTGCGGGAGAGAATTGTGAGTTCGGAGGTAAGCGGATAGAGCGGGGCCTTGACCTTAACGGGGACCTGATCCTGGACGATGACGAAGTACAGAACACCGAGTTCGTATGTGCCGAGAAAGAGACACCGACGAACATTCAGACCCGGACCACGGATGAACCGGAAGGTGAGAACTGTCCGTTCGGAGGTAAGCGGATTGATTACGGTATCGATTCAAACTACAATGGTATCTTGGATGATCCAGAGATAACCAAGACTGAGTTCATTTGCAACGAATATGATAGTACCCAGGTTGAGATATCCCATGTCATTATGGTGAATGTCAATAACCCTTCTCCGGGCGACGGATCCTGTTGGGCAAAAGCGTTCGCTGATCTGCAATCGGCATTGGAGGCTGCCCGTCAAAATGATCAAATACAAGAGATATGGGTTGCCCGAGGCGAGTATCTACCTTCGGTGTTGTCGAGCCGTGCGGCATCATTCGTCCTTGTGGGACATGTGGCTCTCTACGGAGGCTTTATCGGAATAGAAACCGCTCTGGGAGAGCGGAACTACCGGACGAATGTCACCGTACTTTCCGGCGATATCGGCCAGAAGGGTTATCGCGGAGACAACGTTTACCACGTCGTAAAAGGTAGTGATCAGGCGGTGATCGACGGCTTTACGATCTCCGGCGGATATGCCGACGGGCTCGGGGTTGGCGAGAAATACGGTGGCGGCATGTTTGTTCAAGATACTTCACCCACCATCCGAAATTGTGTGTTTTCCGGCAATCATGCGGCGCATTATGGCGGAGCGATGTATGTCTACAATGCGATGCCCATCATAGAGAGCAGTAGCTTTGTTTCGAACGATGCTCAAGAGAACAGCAACTCTGCCGGTGGGGCGATATACAGCCGAAATTCGTCGCTACCCACGATTGCGAATTCCGTTTTTTACGACAATAACACCTCTGGTATCGGCGGAGCAATCCACAATCGTGATGGGAGTAATGCTACGATATTGAACTGTTCCTTTTCAAGGAATACCGCAATGAACGGTGGGGCTATCTATAACTTAAATTCCGCTCCCCGAATCATCAACTCCATTCTGTGGAATGATGCGGCGGGTGCTTCGACTAGCGAGATCGTTGATGTGAACAGCAATCCCTATGTCGCATACTCGCTCGTGCAAGGTGGATATCTAGGAGGGGAGATGATAGCAGATGAAGATCCACTTCTCGATGAATTGGGGGATCTTCATCTCAGCGCCTATTCGCCGATCTTCGTCATTTCGGGAGGAGATCCCGCCGAAGCTCCGCTGTTCGACAAAGCAGGTGCCCCGAGACCTCTTCAAAACGGTTATTGTGCCATCGGTGCATATGAGCCAAGCTGTGCCGATTCTTTGGATGGTCTACTTTCTTTTGTCCCGGAACTTCTTCGTCAGCCGGAACGTAGTGCCTATTATTCGGACGAACAATTTCAAAATATTAAGGCAAAGATGATCGTGCTAGCCGACTTGGCGCCATGGCAGCTGCCCGACCAGATACTTTGGAACGAAAATCCCTATAACAACACAACGTGGCTTATGTATTATCATTCGTTGGTGTGGTTACATGTCTATGCCTGGGGGTATGATACCACCGGTGATGAGGGATATCTGCTTCAGATGAAGAATGTTCTTTTCGGTTGGATCGCAAAAAACCCGAGATCTCTTCCGGCAAGCGCTATGTCTTGGAACGACCATGCTATATCATTGAGGGCCGAGACCATACTCTATCTTTTCTACAAGTACCTTCAGCCGATACTGACCGATAGCGAGAAGGTCATACTTGTTCGGGCTTTTCAGGAGCATGCGATAGAACTTCGTTCGTTGTTGCGCGACCCTGCCTACAAGGGTCACAACCACTCCATGTTTCACGCTCTCGCCTTGTTCGGGTTGTCGGTCGCCTTAAAAGATAATTTCTGTGATACTAGCTCTTGGAAGGAGGAGTCGCTGAACAGGATAAGAGGTCTTGTCGGTGAGATGGTCGATCCAGTCGACGGTGTCTCCCGTGAACAGGCCGCAGCATATCATTATCTTGCGCTTGACCTTTTCTTGGGCGCCTACGAGATGCTTTCGAACTTTGATGAAACTCTCGTGCTAGAAGAAGACCTGATCGTTCGAATGCTTGACTATGCGGTCTTTTTGCGACAACCGGATGGGTCCTTGCCTGCTTACGGGGACACCGGGTTTGGGTGGAAGGACGAGAATCAGGTCGTTGAAAGATGGTTTGCCGCAGGGTATGGATCATCTCAGGCTCGATATGTCATGTCCGGCGGCACGGAGGGCACTATGCCCCAAGATGCATACTTTTACCCGAGTGCTGGGCTTGCCCTTTTTCGCTCATCAGGAGGGGATGTCGCTTCGTCAGGGAGCCACGATTCTCGCATATTCGTTGACATGGGTGCGGCGAAAAAATTCCATGGTCATAACGATGCCATGAATCTTACTTTCTTTTCTGACGGAGTACCGATCATTGTTGATTCGGGGGGTCCCTACATATACCGGGATCCTATGGTCGTCGATTATTTCCAGCATGCCCGTGCTCATAACACTATTGTGGTCGATGAGGAAGATTACCGGGAAGGGGACGCATATCTCCAACGATATGGCGATACAGAAGAGCTTGGATACATGGAGGGAGTGCATCATAACTATGAGAATATTTCTCATCTTCGTATGGTCATGTACGCCAAGCAAGCGGAGGCTCTCATAGTTTTTGATAGAATTGCTGACACCCTCCTTGCAGATAGAGAGTATGCGCTTTTATACCATTTCGCACCGGAGATGCTCATATCGGGAATATCTTCATCAACGAACCTGCTCTCATTTGTGACGGCAGACAGCTCGACGAAAGGTGCTCGTGTCAGCATTTTTTCAACATTGCCCTATAACTACGATCTCTATTCAGGGTATGACCAAAATGGCGTGCCGCGTGGTTTTGTAACGGATTTTAATGCTAACAAAATAGCAGCTCCCGTACTATCAATCACCACAACCGGGGCGCAGGGGTATTTTATTACCCTTGTTGTTCCGGGCATCGAGGGTGGCAATAATGCCCAGATACTATCTTTTGAAGAACAGGCCGATTTCTTCACAGTTGTTTTTTCAGACGCTTCGTCGGAGACATATGAACTGACCATTCCTAAAACGGAGGGAGTGCCCACTATTCAGAGGATTGACGGATAGAGAACGTGGTAATGGCCGATTATGAGATCAATCGTGGTTTTGGGAGGCGGTGGCTACCATGACCTTTGCAAGGTTGCGGGAAACCTCGGCCGCAGAGAAGCGGGTCGCCGTATGGAGGCATTCATTCATCATGGCGTTTTTCTGTTCAGTTGAGAACTGGGTCAGATAACGATAAGCTTTGTCGGCAAAGTCGGCGGGGTCGTCCGCCTTGGCGAAGAATCCGTTCTTCCCATCATTCAGGTATTCCTGTACGCCGATAGAATCGGCCGAAACGATCGGTACGCCGCATGCCATGGACTCCAGTCCTACAAGTCCCAGACTTTCTCTGATAGAGGGGAAGAGAAATAGGTCCATCGCGCCATAAAGAAGGGGTAAGCGGCTACGTTCGATATCGCCGAATATGCGTACCCGTTCAGTCAGGCCATATTCGGCGGCAAGTGTCCTGATAGCGGAAAGGTTCCCATTGCCGGTGACGGTGACGGCGGTCAGATCGATCCCTCGTTCGACGAGAAGTTTGAGGGTTTGAAAAAAGACGGGCCAGCGTTTATCGTGGTCCACGCGGGCGATGTAGCCCAGCACAAAAGGAGAATTTATGCGAAGGTGCGATCGGCACCGGTCGCGTTCTTTCGCATGGAATATCGCCAGATCTATGCCGCCGGAGGGGCTGACGAACAGCTTTTCCAGTGGAAGCCCGAATTCACGGTGGATCATTTCGGCATATCGTGACGAAGGCATTACAACGAGAGCCGCATGCTTAAGGGCGAAACGGGAAAGAGGGCGAATGATCTTCAAGAGCGCCGATTGTTTTGCCACATCGCTACCATGTATGTTTATGACGATCGGAAGGGATGGGCGTAGTAGCGAAATGATAATGATCGGCAGAGCGGTGTGCGATACATAGTGAGCGTAGACAAGGTCGACCTCGCCGCTCAAGGAGCGGAGAACGGCGCGTGCATAGAAAGAAAGATAGTGCAGGAACTTGACGAGGCTGGTGCGCGGCTTGCGAGTGATGACCGTTTTGCGGGCGATGGTTATTTCGCCGTACCATGCCAATTTCTCGGACATCTCTTTTACAAAAATGCCGAACGACGGATGCTCGGCGGAAGGATACATATTTGAGATCAGATGGACACGAACGGACATAGAATATCACTCATGGTCGATTATCCGACATGCACGGTCGAACGATACTTCTTTTTTTCTGGTTTTACCATATTTTTATTGATTTCGGCGTGATTAATTACATCATACCCCGGGTGCTTGTCTTGGTTTCGTGGAGTATTTCAGACAGGGCGGGATAATGAGGTCGATAAATCGGAAAACCGTTGAGCGTTTGCTGAAAGGGAGTGCTGCGGTCTTTGTTTTCAAGCTTTTGGGGGCGGTGGCGTTCTTCGTTCTTTCATTGATGATATCGCATTATGTAGGAACGGCGGTACTTGGCAAATTCAATCTGATTGCCAAATTGATACTTTTACTCTCGGTCTTTGCTATGCTTGGTCTTGACACCTATGTGGTCAGAAAAATGCCGGAGATCGGCCAGGATCGTCACAAGACGGTCAGTTTCTTGATAAGCTCAATACGTGTGATCACAGTAATGTCTTTGATATTACTAGTTTCTGTCGTGATGACACGTAACCTTATCGACCGTTCCTTTTTCAAAGGCGGGGGTATGTCTTTTTTTATTATCCTCGCCGGTATATCGGTCTGGCTGTATTCGCTCTATTCTTTCATCTGCCAGTTCTTCCGAGGGATGGGAAGTGTAGTTGCCTATGGATTCTTTCGTTATACTGCGATACATGCCTTTGCGGTCCTTATGCTTCTTATGGTTTTGGTTTTTACCGGCACCATATCCGAATCATGGGTGTACTACGGGTATTATCTGACTATTCTGGTCGGCACTCTTGCTCTTTCGCTCTATCTGCTTTTTTTCCTGAAACGTTATCAATTCCTTCACACGATGCCGGATGCGGTGCCTTCGAAGCCTAACCTAAAGGGATCGCAGCCTATGATGTGGTCAAGTTCGCTAGCTTTCGTGATGTCGTATGTTGATATTTTTGTTATTGGTTATCTTATTGGCGAGTACGAGGTCGGTATTTACAGCGCCATTCAACAGTTCATGTTGATATTCACCTATGTTTCGATATCGATTGCTTCGTATTCGGCGCCGTTGTTGGCTGATCGCTTTATTAGAGGCGATCAGGCAGGACTTCGTTCTCTCTATGTTAATTCCATAGTCGCAGGCGCGATCCTTTTGTTCCCGATATTTGTTGTATTAGCAGGTTTCCCGAAGATGGTGCTGGGGATGACGTTCGGACCGGCTTATGTTGCACACGCCCATCTCATGACCATCTTGTCGATAGGCTTCTTTATCAATGCTCTGACCGGTCCTACCGTTACCATGATGAACATGACCGACAATCAATCGAAACTGCTGTTATTCTCAATCTCAAATGTAGCGATCGGCCTTGTCTTGACCTGTGTGCTTACCTATTTCTTCTCATTGACCGGTGCGGCGATCGCATCAAGCATCGTGACCGCCTTGTTTCGGCTGGCTCTCTTCTTTTATATAACATTGAAGATACTCAAGCCGAGAGCGACACAAACTGCATCGCTACGGTCGTAGGCGTCTCAGTATTCTTCGCAGTGCCCTTGAAGATCTTTGTAAAAAAACGGTGATTGGGTCTGGCGGCACAATATAGGTTGAAGCAATCTTTTCTAGGGGAATTGATGGGTCGGCGAGAAGCTTCATGACGGAAAAGCGTTCATCGGGGCATCTAATGCGATCAATAGGCTGGGAGATAAACATGTCCTTGGCGGTGTGTTGCTGAAGCGTAGTGATGGAAGATCGAACTCTTTCCCATGCTGCCGCTCCTTTGTCGGTGATAATGTTCACTAAGGATACTCCTTGGTTGTCATGAAGATATGCGGGGCCCCAAAAATCGCCAAGCCTGATGTCTGAGGCGACCGAGTCTCTCCGCATGCGGCATCCGTAGCAGGCATCGCAGATGCAATTCTTGCGCAGGTAAAAGGCAAAGAAGAGGTCCTTGGCTTTTTTAACGGAATAGTTCTTATTGATGCCGTTGATCGTGATCGAAAAGGTGTGCCATCCGGTCCGTTTATCCCTGAATTTCGGCTCGACCACCTCGTCGATATGTCCGCGTGATTTGAGAAAGGCGATGTATTTGTGCCACAGGTGATAGGTCGGAACGCCCAAGCAGAAGAGGTCGACCAATAAAACACGGTCGATCGCGTTGTTGATCTTTGCAAGTCTGCGGATACCATATATCTGACAAGGAAGGCCAAAGAAAACATATCGACGCTTCTTGTCGATAAGAAATTCCCTAAGAGCGTTGGCCGAGAAACTTTGCAGATATTTTGACCCTGACAGTGCGACAAGATCATGCGGAGTATCGGCAAAACAATAACGAGCGATCTGTTCGTCGGCGGCATAGGATACGCCGCCGATGCGATATCCCAGTGCAAGATAGACACTGGCCAACACAGGCGCAACGCCTCCCGATGAAGACTCTTGTCGGATAGACGGAATGTTACTGAACGCACTGAAAATGGCGCCTTGTTCAATATGTGGTAAGGGGGAGGACTCGTCTTGATGTGTGTTGATAAAACGATAACATGTCCGAGTGCAGAGCTCACATGAATTACATTTTCCGGGAACCTGTTCCGGAGTAAAGAAACCTTGGGAGTTCATTTTCATGGTTATCGCACGGATCGGGCAAACGGCGGCACAGATGCCACAACCGCAACATGGTTCAAGATCGGCTGGATTGCCGGAGTCAAAGATGGAGCTCATTGGCGACTACCGGCGTTTAAAAGGTTGCCAAGCAAAGAAGATGCGGATGCCGATCGTTCGATGTGGTCGGGCATTACTTTAGCGAGGTGTTTCTTCAGGTCGGGGTGGCGTTCTTCCATTTCTTGGAATTTGCGAATAAGCAAGGTGGTGTTCTGCATATCCTGTATCGACAGGACCGTGTTCTCGTCGCCGAAGATGTCCTTGGCGATACCTCTTGATTTCACGCTGTACCCAATGACCAGCGGTGGTACTGTAGAGGAATATGCCGCAATAGTCGCATGAGTGCGCGCACCTATGAAAAGATGACATTGGGAGATGATGTATTTATATTCTGAAGCGGTATATTTGCCGTTGAATAGAAAAAGATTCCTATTCCCCGCAAATTGTCCAAAGAGAAGGCGCATGATGTCAAGATCATTGTTGTTATTGATCAGCACATGGGGAATGAGCGCTACTGAGTATTTGCCCGTATTGATGATATGCGCGATAAGTTCAGCGGCAGCTTGTAATGCAATGCCTGATTTCTGTTCATATCGGAGTAAAAGAGGGCTTATATTAATGCCAATGACCGGTCGATCGTTCCAGTTGACCGGGAGGGCGGTGGCTTTGGGCGTTAGTGTAAAAGCCGGGTCTGGATACAAGTGGACCGGAGCATTCGAAAGCTTTTGTTTGATCGCGGAATAAGATATTGATTCCCGTGTCACTATAAGGTCGAAGAGGGAAAGGTCTCGCAGCATCGTATCGTCAATAAGTTTAGGTTCGATACTTGCGCCCCAAAGCACTAGTGTGGTCCTTGCTTTTTTGGCGGCAGCATCTATCGCGTAAAGCCAATAGGGAGGTCGATAGCAATAGTTATCGCCGCCTATTGATAGGGCAATCGTTTGGCGGTCGAACTGGTCGGTGATGCTCTTTTGCAGAAAGGCTTGGATCGTAAGGGGCGCCATCTGCAAATTTCGCATAAGATGCCAAAATGCCCATGATGGCGACCAGCGTTTCATGGTGGGGTGCGCCAGGTAGCGACTGATGAGCGGCATCGCTTGACGTTCGTCCTTTTCCTTTTGCAAAGAGGCGACCCAGATATCTGCTTCGGGAAGTTCTTTTTGTACCATTTGGGACGTAGTGAGAACAATCGCTTCACAGCCATGATTCTCATATCCGCCATGGGCGAACAGTATTACACGCGTGCCGCGATTTTGGTCGTTCGCCATGTGTCAGCGTCCTCCCGGTGTCCTATCTTTCAGGTTTTTCTTTTCTACATTTCGAGAAAGGATGTCCGCTCCGGAGGGGGCCATTTCGACTTCCGAGACGGCTAGCACACAGCAGAGGGCATAGGGGATGGCGGCCAGACCTGAGTAAAGAACGTGCCCAGAAACGAAGCTGACCAAGAAGAGCATAAAGGCGGTATATCCCACCATGGCCCACTGATATGACAATCCTCCGCGCAGGAATCTTTTCCATATATTTGAATATATGGATAAATAATAAGCATAGATGACAAAAACGCCAAGAAGTCCATAGTTCAGGAATGTGTCGAAGAAATCCATCTCAACGGTCACTTGTTTCCCAACGCCAATCATAAGTGAGAGCAGGTCGTCCCTTGAAAGGATCAAGGAAAGATTTTTGCCTAGATATTGGTCTCTGCTTGAAAGAAGAAATGTTGCCAACTCATTATATTGTTGGTAATAATACAGGAATCTTTCATATGCAGTGCTTTGCACGAAGGCATAGATCGCTGGAGGGAGAATGACGATAAGTGCAAAAAGCAAGGAAAGAAGTCTACTAAAAGATAGAGAACGGGGGGCAAAGAGTCTTTTCCGAAAGAAAATCGCTATGGTCACAAGGATAATAGCTCCCGCGATAGCGGTTTTAGTGGCCAGGGTAATCGAAAAGAAAATGACCGCGCCGCTTGCAGCGGCAAAAAAAGACATGCGTTTTGAAAAGAATCCAGTAAGACTCATGAAGAGAGCCATCAGAAGAAGAAATACCACGGAGAGTTCGTTCCCTGCGTAAAAGAAGCCTTTTACGCCTACCGATATTTCTCCGTCAGAAAGCTCGTAAATGGGATAGCCGAAGCCCCCAAGTCCCAGCGCAAGATTGCCTAAAAGGATAAATAAATTGAAGATAATGATCCGTTTGAATATTCGCATGTTCTCCGGATCGTTATGCAGCACAGCATAAAGGTAGGCGAATGTGGTATAGAAAAAAATAAAGCGAAGAAGGTGATTGAATATCTTAAGCGTGTCGGCAAAGTTGTTGGAAAAGACCGAAACAGAGAAAAAAAGGTGGAGAGATAGATATGCCAATAGGAAAAGAGTGGTGCTTTTTACCCAGCTTGCAAAACATAGATTTCTTGCTATCATGAGTAAAAGCAACATGAATTTATAGGCTTGAGAAATAGGTAGCGGGGATCCCTTGAGCATGAAATAGCCATTAATAGTATCGACCAAGAGCGCTGGCATCAACAGGTAAAGTATCACGGTGTCCAATACATGCTGTCGTTTGATATGATATTCCGAGAGTGGGTGAGATTTGCTAGAAAGATACCCGAATACGTCAGTCCCCTGCGTGGGCATATTAGTGGGCAATGAGAATATGATATTTGTAAGAATCGTCTTCTGCGACCGACTTGCGGTAGGCAAGTAGCTGGGCAAAACTTGTGATATCGGTCTCGGCGAAGAGAACCACTTTGTCAAAAGCCCCGAGTGCCGATTGACGATCCAATCCGACTTCCGGCGGAGTGGAGAAAAGCAGGATGATGCGTGGGTACTTGGTGCGGAGCGACTCCAACAGCTGTCTGAACTGTTGGCAGGAGATCATCTCCCGAAGAGGGGAAAGAGAGGTGGCGAGATCCAGGCGGACCAGAGCGCCATTCTCTATTGATCGCAGAGATTCAGAGAGTGCGGAGGGATCCTTGCGGAGTATCGTTAGCGGATCGGTGCCGGGTTTTACCGCTATGTCGTCGGATAATACTATTAAAAGATTGGGACGATCATTGACGCGTAGTTGTTTGGCGATATTGAGTGCGAGATTTTCTCCCGTCGCGTTACTGGAGAACGAAAGAAGTGCTATTACATTGTCGCGGTCGGTCGAGGTGAAGGATATCGAGCGGGTCAGGGGAATGGTGGTCTCATCCATGCCGGCATGGAGTGATTTTTTGTTGACGAGGATAATAGAGGAAAGCGGGAAAAGCTTTCGCACATCTTCAAAAGAGGAGATCCTTTTCCGGAAGAAATCGAATAGAAATAAAAGACTGGAGGCAAGAAGCAGAGAAAGAACAACGGAAAAAACAAGGAATACCGACAACAGCGGCTTTGATTTTTTCATGACCGGGGTCGGGGTGTCCAATATCCGCACCGGCACATTATCTATGCTTGCGGTAATGCCGGCCTCGTAGTATTTCTGCATAAGAAAAGCATATAGTTTCTCAGTTATCATGACATCGCGTTGAAGACTGGCGATGTTCATAAGATTGTTCGGCAGGTTCTTGATGATGTCGGAAGTGGTCGAGGACTGCTGTTCGAGTATCAGTGCGCCGTTCCGATAGGTTTCGTTCGTTTTGGTCAGTAGCTGGACAAGGTCATCTTTTGCTTTACGGATGTTGTCGCGAAGTTTTATCATGTCGGGATGGTTGTCGCTCAAGGTGGTCGAGAAGCTTTTTTCCTGGGCGACCAATCCATTATGTACCTGCAAGGCCGATTGTACAGCAAGATCGTCGATAATAGGCGGTGCCGGGATAGGGTATACCTCTTCGGTTTTTATAGATGCAATGAATTTAGTGACGATCTGCTCTTTAAGACGGAGGATCGCGATATCTTTCTCGATCTCTACATTCCGCTTCATGATCTCCATGAATTGAAGGTCGGGAAGGACCGTACGATTCTCTTTTTGGTAGGTGGCAAGGGCAAGGCTTTTTTGATCAAGTTCTATCTTGATGTCGCTTATTATCTTGATAATGTATTTCTGCTGTTCGTCCGCGTCGCTTTTTTTCCACGAGATCTTAAGATTCATGTAACGGGTTATCATGGTAGAAATTATTCGGGCGGCCAGATAAGGATCAGAGGACTCGATGAGTATCTGGAATATATTGCCGTCCTTGTTGTCGCCGAGCGGTTCGGCCTGAATGTTCTCGAGGAGGTATTCGCGTGTTTTTATGAGATTTCGATAAGTGATATCGTAGGTCATGCCCGGAGCGATATCGCCCAACCTTTCTATGTTGAGTACTGCGCCGGCATGAGGGCAATCCTCGTTGAAACGACAATTCGTTTCTGCGCTACCGGTCTTGATGGAAAAGCCGTTTTCAGTGGCCTGCACGACCGAGTTGTCCTCGATCATGGCGGGCGGGTAGCTTTTGATGACCAAAGAGCCTTGCACTGTTGGTCTGCCGGTCAGCATATTAAAGAGATAGTGTAGCATCAGATTCCCTCTCCGGGATATCTCGAAGGAGAGGTTAAGTTCTTCACTTACACTGTCAATGAGTTCTCGACTTTTAACGATCTCGATGTCGTTGAGTATTTTTTGGCTTTGTTTGCCGAGCAGCATGGTGACGGGAGAGGAGATGTTCATGGCATCTGCTTCTTCCTGCAGAATCAGAGAGGCTTTTATCGGGTACCCGACCTCGGTGAAGAGCAGTACGAGAAAGGAAATACCTAAAATGCCCAGAAGCAGTTTGAGGAAGAGGTGTAGATGTATACGGAAAACCCGGATTATTTGGTCAAAACTTATTTCTTCCATACGAGCGCTCCGCGCAGTTACTTAAGGCCGTTTCTGATATCGACGGCGTTATTTATGGTGCCGGTGATGGAGTTGATCATCTGGAAGGTAGGCAGAAGCTGTTCGATAATGCGATTATAGCTGGTCAGAGCGGTCGGCGAGACGACCAGTCGGTCGCCCGGCTGGAGCCGCAGATCGTTGCCGGCTTCGCCGCCGAGTATCTTATGATAATCGAGAGCCGCATACTGGAATTTACCGCCGTACTGCCGGACCAGGTAGAGCGCCGTGGTATCGGCGGTGACCGGATTGACCCCGCCCGCATCAGCGATAAGATCAAGAACGGTGTAGTCCGGTTTGGTTATCTGGTATGCACCGGGCCGTGCTATTTCTCCCACGATGTAGACCCGTTCCGCCGAAGTGGGGGGCACA
>Ga0074195_1003007_pt1 | contig 16935 bp, 17 predicted proteins | sample EPASupsiteHSE623_FD_64525 | JGI IMG/M metagenome (GOLD analysis project Ga0074195, IMG submission 64525) | Bioremediated contaminated groundwater from EPA Superfund site, New Mexico - Sample HSE6-23 | ecosystem: Environmental > Aquatic > Deep subsurface > Groundwater > Contaminated ...
CTCTAATCAGCGTATCAGATAAAACGGGAATTGTTGAATTTGCCCGTAAGCTTCATAACAACGGCGTAGATATTATCTCAACTGGCGGTACCATGAAAACCTTGCGTGAAGCCGGCATACCGGTCACCTATGTAAGCGATGTTACTGGTTTCCCGGAAATAATGGATGGGCGGGTTAAAACATTAAACCCATATATCCACGGAGGAATATTAGCTCTTCGTGACAATCCTGCTCATGTAGAGGCCATGAACAAGCATAATATCCGTGGTATTGATATGGTGGTAGTAAATCTCTATCCTTTCAGAGAGACAATTTCCAAGCCGAATGTTGACCTTGAAGATGCCATTGAAAATATAGATATTGGTGGACCTTCAATGATCAGGGCGGCCGCGAAAAATTTCCGCCATGTAACAATAGTAGTTAACCCTGGCCGTTATGCTTCTATATTGCAGGAACTCGAAGCCAACGGTGATATTTCTGAAGGTACGAGAATGACTCTGGCCCATGAAGCTTTTGAACATACTGCCGAATATGATGCTTGTATAGCTCAATATTTTGCCGGACAGCTAGGCGAAGGTAAGTTTCCCAGGACGCTTCATATGACCTGGGAAAAAGTACAGGGCCTGCGTTATGGCGAAAATCCGCACCAAAAAGCAGCTTTTTATCGGCAAAAACATGATAGCAAGACCGGAATTGCAAATGCTCAGCAACTTCATGGCAAGGAACTGTCATTTAATAATATTGTAGACCTTGAAGCAGCCTATGCGCTTGCTGCTGAGTTTAAGCATCCTGCGGCAGCTATTATTAAGCACACTAATCCTTGCGGCACCGGGATAGGTACTACCTTGGCCGAGGCTTATACCAAGGCTTATCAGGCTGACCCAGTTTCAGCTTTTGGCGGCATTGTAGCATTAAACCGAGAGGTTGACCAAACAACGGCAGCACAGATCGGTGAGATCTTTATTGAAGCAGTCATCGCACCATCCTTTAGCAAGGAAGCGCTTGATGTTCTGACACAAAAGAAAAATATTCGTTTGCTGTCTGCCGAACTGCCTGATCTTAGCCAAGGCAGTATGGATATTAAAAAGGTCTCAGGAGGATTATTAGTGCAGCAGGCCGATACCTTTGATGCCGAGCGCGCTGATATGAAGGTTGTAACAAAACGTCAACCTACAGAGGCTGAGTGGCAGCAACTCTTACTAGCATGGAAAGTTGTCAAACACGTCAAGTCAAATGCTATTGTTGTCGCGGGTGATGACCAGACACTGGGAGTAGGTGCAGGCCAGATGAACCGTGTCGGTTCTGCTAAAATCGCTCTTGAACAGGCTGGTAGAAAGGCAGAGGGCGCAGTAATGGCCTCTGATGCCTTCTTCCCGTTTCGGGATTCGGTTGATACAGCGTCACAAGCTGGAATAAAAGCAATAATTCAGCCCGGAGGCTCAGTTAGAGACGAAGAGACCATCCAGGCAGCTGACGAGCATGGTATTGCTATGGTATTCACTGGTATGCGCCATTTCAAACATTAAGGGGTGTTATTGTGCGAGTTTTAGTTATTGGCAGCGGCGGACGTGAGCACGCCTTAGTCTGGAAATTGGTAGCAAGTTCTCGTGTTGAAAAGCTTTACTGTATACCAGGCAATCCTGGTATTGCTCAGATTGCCGAATGCGTCAATCTAGATATGAATGATAATGCAGCACTTGTAAAGTTTGCGATAGATAATAAGATTGATCTCACCGTAGTTGGGCCGGAAGCCCCGCTTGCTAACGGTATCGTTGATGACTTTGCAGCTAAGGGGTTAAAGGCTTTTGGACCGACAAAGGCCGCAGCTCGTATTGAAGGCTCTAAAGCTTTTGCTAAGGAGATTATGCAAAAGTACAACATACCGACAGCTTTTTTCGAAGTTTTCACTGATGCCGAAATGGCCAAGAAATACATTGAAAAACAGGGCGCGCCTATTGTTGTAAAGGCAGATGGCTTAGCAGCCGGTAAAGGTGTTATTGTTGCCATGACGTTGGACGAAGCCCTAGAGGCTGTTGATTCGATAATGTGTGATAAAGCCTTTGGTGCGGCGGGAAGCAGGGTAGTAATTGAAGAGTATCTTACCGGTGAAGAAGCTTCTTTGCTCGCTTTTACTGATGGCAAGACTATTATTCCAATGGTCGCTGCTCAAGATCATAAGCGTATTTTTGATGGTGACCTGGGTCCTAATACCGGAGGTATGGGTGCCTATGCTCCAGCGCCTGTGGTAACAGATGCTATAAAAGAACAAGTTACCCGTGAGGTTCTTCAGCCGGCGATTGAAGGTATGCGGAAAGAAGGTTGTCCTTACTCGGGCTGCCTGTATGCGGGACTTATGATTACAGCCGACGGCCCTAAAGTTATTGAATTTAACGCGCGGTTTGGTGACCCTGAGACCCAAGTTGTTTTACCGCTCTTAGAATCAGATTTGACCGAAGTAATGGAAGCTTGCATTGATGGCACTTTAGCCAACATTAAGGTTGAATGGAAAGACAAAGCTGCGGTATGCATTGTAATGGCTGCAGAAGGATATCCTGCTTCCTATCGCAAGGGTGATATCATTACCGGAGTAGATAAGGCTTGCACAGAGGACTCGTTCGTCTTTCAAGCTGGGACATCAACTCAGGAAGGAAGCCTTGTGACAAATGGAGGACGTGTCCTTGGCATTACAGCTTTTGCGCCTGACATAGTCAGCTCGGTTAAGAGGGCGTATGAGGCTGTAGACATGATTGATTTTAATGGCGCTCATTATCGTAAGGATATAGCATACCGAGCGATTAAGCGATAATCGTAATAATCTAAAAAGCTAACGGCATTACTGGTCGTTAGCTTTTTTGTGCTTTCGCTCAAAGCTTAATCCCTGAACATGGCTTCACTGATAGAGGGGATTTAGGGAGTAGCACGAATGATATAAAAGTATTCATAGTTTAACAAAGGTCTTAAATAATTTTATTGGGGAGGTATCATTTTATGGTAAAATCGCCCTATAGTTTTATTGACACACCAGCGTTGTTAATTGACCTTGATATCATGGAAAGTAATCTCCATTTTATGCAAAATAAAGCTGATAAATATAATGTAAAGCTGCGACCTCATACCAAAACGCATAGAATGCCGGAATTAGCCAAGATTCAGATGAACGAAGGAGCCTATGGCATTACAGTTGCCAAAGTCGGTGAAGCTGAGGTAATGGCAGACAACGGTCTGACAAATATTTTTATCGCAAATGAAATTGTTGGAATCGCGAAGCTTGAGAGAATTAAGGCGTTAAACAGAAAAATTACGATTAGTATCGGCGTAGATAACCAATATCAGATAGATCAGCTAGAGGACGTTTTTAAGGACGAAGAAAAAGGAATTGAAGTATTAATCGAGATCGAAGTAGGAGAAAATAGGTCTGGGGTAATTGCAGACGAACAATTATTAAATCTTGCAAAGTATATTAATAGTAAAAAGAAGGTAATCCTTAAGGGAGTTTTCTCTCATGAAGGACATTCTTATAAGGCAAAAGATATTGAAGCTTGCATAGCGGCTTCGATCGAGAGCCAAAAGAGGACGTTACGTGCTGGAAATATGATAAAGGCACTAGGAATAGAAATTAACACAATAAGCACAGGCGCAACTCCGGCAATGATGCATGCGGGAATAATTGAGGGAATAACAGAGATAAGACCTGGAACATACATTTTTATGGATGTTGGGCAAGGCAGCGCGATTAATGATTTTAGCAGATGCGCAGCTACAGTCTTAGCAACTGTTATAAGTAAGCCCACAGAGGAAAGGATAGTCTTGGATGCCGGCGCAAAGTCCTTAACTTCGCAAAACCGAAGCGAAGGTATTTGCTCAACGAACGGATATGGTCTTGTCAAGAACTCCAATAATATTAGGCTAAGCGGAGTATTTGACGAACATGGCCTAATTTATAACAAAGATTTCAGTGATCATATAAGTGTTGGAGATAAAATAGAGATTATCCCCAATCATATATGTCCGACATGTAATTTGTATGAGAAAGCATATTTGGTTTCTAAGGGAGTTTCTATAAGGAAAATCCCTATATTATGTAGGGGCAAATCACAGTGAAAGACTAGGCATGGTTCTTACTCTCTAGTATCCATGAAACTAGCAAACAAGAATGGTTTTGTAATAAGCACTTGAGGTGACTGTATTGACATCGATTGAATTTGACAAAGAAGCTAGACAAGATTTATTAGACAAAATTAAGGAATTCTTTAGTAATGAACTGGAACAAGAAATAAGTGATTTCAAAGCATCAATTGTACTTGAGTTTGTATTAAAGAGCATAGGTCCGCAAATTTATAATCACGCTATTTCTGACGCCTATACGTTGATGAGTGAAAAAGTTGAAGATTTGTATGGATTGGAGAAGCGGCGAGGTTAAGCTAGAAACGAATTAAGGGAGTAATACGTTATGAGTGATGCTTTGTTAACAGAGCGTTCGTTTGCCGATATCATTGCCCAGAATGGTGGGCGCGTGTTTAGAGTTGGTGGTTGCGTGCGTGATATGTACTTAGGCATAACACCTAAAGACATTGATTTATGCGTGGTTGGCATGGTTAAGAAAAACTTTAAAGATATCTTCCCACATGCAGAAGATGCGGGCAAATCCTTTCCGGTTTTTCGCTTGAATATAGATGGTGTTAAATGCGAAGTTGCATTTGCGAGAACAGAACGGAAAGTTAGCAGCGGACATAAAGGTTTTAAAGTATCCTCAAAACCCAAGATTACAATAGAGGAAGATCTTTATCGTCGGGATTTAACCGTGAATTCAATTGCTATAGATAGTTTAACGGGAAGAGTTATTGACCCGTACAATGGAATAAAAGACATTAAGGATCGAGTACTTCGAGCAACCAGCCCTCACTTTATCGAGGACCCGGTACGCGCACTGCGGGTTGCTGGTCAGTCTGCCCGATTGGGCTTCCATATTGATAAAGAAACTTTGGAGATGGGAAAGAAAGTTGCTGATGAACTAGACGCGGAGTCTGTAGAGCGAGTATTTGCTGAGCTTTCGAAAGTGCTGTTGGAAGCAAATCAACCTTCAGGTTTTTTTAAAGCCCTATTAGCAATGGAGTTGTTAGAAATCACGTTCCCTGAAATAGCAGAGCTAGATTCAGAACATTTCAATAAGACCATGGTAAATCTTGATGCAGTGGCAAAGGTTACTGCAAATCCCAAGCTGAGATTTGTAGCAATGGGCCTCGTCATAGGCGAAGAACAACTATCCCGTTGGAATAAGCGAATGACATTACCCGGCGGTTGGTTGGAGGCGACTGCAGCTGCTATCAAAGCTATAGAACTGTTAAAACTCCCTAGCCCAGAGAACCTTGTGAGCTCGATTTATAGCTTAAGTCGTGGATCACTTAACGTAGAGGAATTTGATACCGTTGCCGAGGGAATCGGAATTAGCCTTCCGTCATTAACATTCCTCAAAGCCAAAATGCACCAAATGGCAGACGGCACGTTCCCTAAAACATTAAAAGGCAAAGAGCTTGGCGAATGGCTGAGGCGTAAACATATTGAACTTATAGCGGAGTAACTCACTGCAACTCTATGCTTTGCGAAGATTTAACTGAAATAGCGCCCAATGTGGTTAAGAAAGGTATATAGCCAATCAAAGGGTTGACAAATGTAAGCGTAGGAGTATACTTACAAAGAGTGACTTATTCTCAGGGCGGGGTGAGAATCCCCACCGGCGGTATCTCAGTTATACTGAGGAGCCCGCGAGCGCTCTTCATTTTTTGAAGAGGTCAGCAGAACTGGTGAAAGGCCAGTGCCGACGGTATAGTCCGGATGAAAGAGGATAAGGCAGGCCGCAGAAATTTATTACCTCGGTACAAACTGAGGTCAATTTGTGTTTTATTTTCTATTGATTAGCGAACTGTCTGTCTCTATGCCCTGATTCTAGTAAGTCCTACTAATTATTTAGGAGGAGTAACTGTGAATCAAGCGTTACTAAATCAATTCGGAAATCCTATGGAAAGAGTGGAGAAAGCTCTTGCTGCACTACGGAGTGGTCAAGGTATTTTAGTTACTGATGATGAGGAACGTGAAAATGAAGGCGACATCTTTTTTGCTGCCGATTCGCTGACGAATGAACAAATGGCTATGTTAATTCGTGAAGGTAGTGGAATTGTTTGTTTATGTCTTCCTGAGGAGAGAGTACAGGCATTAGAATTACCTATGATGGTTGAAACCAATACAAGCAGCTTTCAGACACCTTTTACCGTATCAATTGAAGCTGCAAGTGGAGTTACTACAGGTGTTTCTGCTGCTGATCGCGTTGCTACTGTAAAAGCAGCAGTTGCCGATAATGCGCGCCCGGATGATCTCCGTCGTCCAGGGCATGTTTTTCCCTTAAAAGCTAAACGGGGCGGTGTACTAGAGCGTCAAGGCCATACAGAGGCAAATGTTGACCTAATGCGCCTTGCTGGGTTAAAGCCTTGTGGTGTTTTGTGTGAGCTGACCAATATTGATGGTACAATGGCCAAATTGCCTGAAATTGTGAAATTTGCACAGAATAACAGTATGCCAGTGGTTACGGTTGATGACATAATTGCATATCGAAAAAACGCAGGGAAGTAGCAGGTGAAGTGCTGACTACAGTATTCTAGTCTGTTTTTTAAATAACAATAGCGAATTCAAGTCTTGCGATAAATTGCTGCTAAACGGCTTTCAGGTTTTATACCCTGAAAGCCGTTTGTTTTATACAACGTCATCAATTACTAGTAAATAGACCTTAACACGGAATTTATTTTTAATAAATTACAAAAAAATACCTTTAACCATATGGCGCAGGCTTGAGCTATAGTATGTTTCCGTCCTATAGGATGTCACCATGTAATATACTTGAATTAGTGGTTATTCTGGTATCCGTATATTTAGAAATTAGGCCTGCTATTCTTTTTTCTGTGGTATAATGACCATTATATAAATGGATGCTATTTTAACATTACACCCTTCCAAACTCTGGAAGGTTTTTTAATTACAATTAATTACCTACAAAGAGATTTTACCTTTTGTTAATACTAATAAAACCAAATTTTGCGTGAGGCGGTGGGCACATGAAGGATCTGAACAAAAATGATACTGTATGGATAGTAAGCTTTGAGGTTGATCAGGCAGGCAAGTTTTTGGATTATGCTGTTGAAGAATTTGATTTAAGAGAACATCCGCGGGCGGCGAACAAGCTGGAGCCTTTGGTTGGTAAGGGGGTTTTTGAGTCGGCTGCCGAAGCGGAAGAGTGGGCAAAGAAACAGTTTGCTGCGCCGAGTCATAGCTGCGGTGGAGGCTGTGGCTGCGGAGGTGGTGGAGGCTGTTGTCACCATGGTAAGGGCGGGGCTGGCGGTGAAGGAAATTAAATGATAAAATTTACTTGGCGAATATATAACATTCGCCCTAGAAAGGATATCAAAAATGTTTGGTATTAGCTGGATAGAGTGGTTTGGGTATTTTGCCTCGTTACTTGTAGCGGTTTCGCTGCTGATGACATCTACCGTAAAATTGCGTTGGTTCAATTTGGCAGGGTCAATCTGTTTTGCGTATTATGGTTTTGTAATAGGGGCTATTCCGGTTGCTGTAATTAACCTTACAGTTGTTTTTATAAATATTTACCATCTTTACAGGATATATAATACTAAAAAGCGGGTCGGATAACAGTAGGAGTGGGAGAGTGAGATTATGAAAAACCTTATTTTTGGTGGAAGGAATATTATAATCGGCAGGGGGGCAATTGAAAGCCTGAAGGAAATAAAGGCAGCAAAGGCCTTTATTGTGACAGGCGGAAGATCGATGCTTGAGAGTGGAGTAATCGCACGAATCGAAGGCATCTTAACGGAAAATGGCTGCGAGACTTACGTCTACCATGGCATAAAGAAGAATCCTGACACTGATGACGTTCTTGTCGGAGTAGCTAAAATGAAGGATTTCAAGCCAGACCTGCTTCTGGCAGTGGGCGGTGGTTCACCAATGGACGCTGCAAAAGTTATGGGCTTGATGTATGAACAGCCGGATATCAATTTTGCTAATGTCTTGACAGTAGAGCTTCCAGCTAAAAGAAAAAAACTGCAATTTGTGGCAATACCCAGTACATCTGGAACAGGTAGTGAGGTAACGAGGGCGGCGGTAATTACCTTCCGGGAAAACGCTATAAAAATAGGAATTAAGACGCCGGCCTTTATTCCTGATGTTGCTATTCTTGATGCTGATTTGACAATGACCATGCCAGATAATGTTGTTGCTGAGACGGGTATGGACGCTTTGACCCACGCTGTTGAAAGCTATATTAACGGTAATTTAGATGATTTTACTGAATGTATGGCACGGGGTGCAGTTGAAGGCTTATTTACCTATTTGCCGCAGTCATATCAGCGTAAGACAATTGATAGTCGTGAAAAGGTTCATCATTATCAATGCTTAGCTGGCTTTGCTTTTGATAATGTCGGCCTTGGCATGGCGCATGGTATATCGCACGCAATTGGTGGTATGTTTGATCTTGGTCACGGGTTAACTAATGCCATTGCCTTACCATATGTACTTAAGTTCAATTCTCAAAATGAGCAGGTAGCAAGCAGGTTAGCAGTCTTAGCCCAGTCTATCGGTCAAAGAGATTTTATTAAAGCTGTTGAAAACTTGAATTTAGCGCTGAATATACCCCGCTCTTTTAAAGAGGCAGGAATAACGTCAGAGCAGTTTAAAGATGGTTTTTCAGTACTTGTACAAAATTCACTTAAAGGTGCAACACGGATTAATCCGGTTCAGGTTTCCGAAGCGCAGGTGGCATACATACTTACTTGTATATTTGAAGGAAAATCGTTAGATGCGGAGCTAATAAAATGATACTGGTGAGTGCGTGTCTGATAGGCCTTAATGCGAAATATAACTTATCTGATAATAGCAATGAATTGCTATTAAAATACACACAGCAAGGGCGGTTTATTCCTTTCTGTCCTGAGCAGCTAAGCGGATTGCCAACACCGCGGTCTCCGGTGGAAATAACTGGTGGATCAGGCGAAGATGTACTTAAAGGATCAGCTAAGGTTTTTGATGAATGCGGGCGTGAACTTACATCACAGTTTAAGGCTGGAGCTGAACAAGTTGTAAAGCTGGTCAATTTATTTCCGATTACAGCTGCTATTTTGAAAGAACGCAGTCCATCATGTGGAGTAAATATGATTTATGACGGTACTTTTACGCATAGCAAGATAGGCGGACAAGGTGTGACGGCCGCTATATTGAGGCAAAGTGGCGTTTTCGTTTGTTCGGAGGAGCAATTGAACGAGGATCTTTTACAGCGACTGTTAGTTTGTGATGCTAATGGACGGGCAAGTGCACCTATCATCGAAACGGGCCAGGGAGAATAGGGGGAAGGGTTGAAGTGGATTCAATTATCTTTATCAACATCCTACTTATTGTAGGGCTGCTAACAGGCTTGGTTCTAACGCTAGTAAGTTTGCCAGGCAACTTCTTCATTTTTGCTATTGCCCTTGCATATGGATTCTATGATAGTTTTGTTCATTTGAGTTATGGAACGATTGCGGCTATCCTGGGATTTTTGATTGTAGGTGAAGTAGTGGAATTTTTAGCTGGAGCTTTGGGTGCCAGAAAGGAAAAGGCTTCTACGAGAGCTACTTTGAGCGCATTAGCAGGAGCAATAGTCGGCGGGATGGTCGGCACTGCGATACTGCCCCTGATTGGCTCTGTTATTGGCGCAATGCTGGGAGCCTTTGCTGCAAGCTATGCGGCAGAATATAGCAAAACCTATGATTCAGATAAAGCTAAGCGCGTAGGGGTCAGTGTAATGAAGGGCCAAGCGTTAGGGATGATAGTTAAGCTGGTAATAGCTATAGGCATGATTATATTGATTGCACTCAAAATGGCGTGGAGTTTTTAGAACTTCCGGAAAAAATGAGGCTGAAGCTCTTAATTGAGCGACAGCCTCATTTTTTTATCCTTCGATAACTCGTTTGAGCCTTTCTAACCCTTTGGTGATGTTCTCTCGGGAAGTTGCATAAGATAAACGCAGGTATTCGCCTGTTTCACCTTCGTTTCTTGCACCGAAGGAGGTTCGCGGTAGTACAGCTACGTTTCCGTTGTAAAGGATATGCTGCTGCAGTTCCTTCGAGTTTTTAAATCCAAGATTTTTGCATGCTTCTGTTACATTCGGGAAAACATAGAAAGCTCCATTTGGGCATTTGCAAGTCACGCCCTTGATGTCGTTTAATCCGGATACAATTAAATCACGGCGCGCCTTAAACTCGGCAACCATGTCAACAACAAAGTCTTGCGGGCCAGTAAGGGCCTCGATTCCACCGTATTGAATAAAGGTATTGGTACAGGATTCGTTGTTTGTTTCAAGTCTAGCAATTTGAGCGGCAAGCTGCTCATTCATAACACCGTAGCCTAGACGCCATCCTGTCATAGCATAGGTTTTTGAGAAGCCATCCAGGATTATTGTGCGTTCCTTCATTCCGGGCAGTGAACTAATGCTTGTAAATTCACCGGAATAAATTATGCGGCTGTATATTTCATCTGACAGAACCCAGAGATCATGCTTAACAGCTAACTCAGCAATAACAGTAAGATCTTCTTTGGAAATCATTCCACCAGTAGGATTTTGTGGGCTGTTTAGAATAATTAGCTTGGTCTTCGGAGTAATCAGCGTCTTTAAGTGGTTGGTATCAAAGGAAAAATCTTTCTCTTCCAAGAGTGGGGCAGGTACAGGCACGCCGCCGACAAATTTTATAACTGACTCATAAATTGGAAAGCCGGGATTTGGATAGATTACTTCGTCGCCGGGATCTACTAAGGCGTGAATAGTATAATAGATAATAGGTTTGCCGCCAGGGGTTATTATTACTTCGTCTGGCTTGACAGGAATGCCGCGGCTATTGCTGACATAGGCAGCTATTGCTTGCCGAAGTGGGTTTATCCCAGCTGAGGGGCCGTAATGAGTAAGATTTCGTTCGATTGCGCTGATACAAGCCTGTTTTATATTCTCGGGGGTGTCAAAGTCAGGCTCGCCGATTGCAAAGCTAATAATATCGCGTCCCTCGGCTTGTAATTTATTTACTTCAGCCAAGACTTCAAAAGCATTTTCTGTTCCTAGACGGCTGAGACGGTCAGCAATTTTCATATTTATCCTCCTGGTATAAATTAGGTAGTTTTACATAGTATATTAGCTATAAAATATGTTCATTCCTGCCCCTAGTACTGACTATTCTGATTTTAATTTTTGTATTATTCGGATGGTGCTTGATGCTCGTGATAATAGTTTAGTATTCCATTTGCAATAGCTTCTGCAACTTTACGCTGATAATCAGGGGATTTAAGTAAAGTCATTTCTTCGAGATTAGTTATATAGCCTACCTCAATCAAGACAGCGGGCTTTTGATTGCGGCGTAGTACGAAATAGTCACCGGGATTTGCTTTCGAGGCCCCTGCTATTTCAGAATGAAGTGCAGCTTGTATAGAGTTAGCCAAGGCTTTCCCTGACTCAGACTTAGCGTAATAAAAACATTCCGCGCCGCGTTTTTTAGTGCTTGTGCTGGAATTTGCATGGATGCTGATAAATATATCTGCGTCGGATTCTTCGACCATCTCAAGGCGAGCGGCTAAATCTTTGCGATAGCGCCCTTTAACTCTGCTGTTATCGCAAAACCCACTAAGCTCAATATCGCTGTCGCGCGACAAAAGCACCTTTGCGCCGTAGCTGTTTAGGACGTCTTTAACGTGCAGGGCAACAGCAAGATTAATATCTTTTTCGTTAACTCCCGGACGATTGGCGCCTGTATCAACGCCGCCATGCCCGGCGTCGATAATAATAACTTTGCTGGATAACGGTTCATTGTTCATAGCGTTGCAAATAACGATCAAACCACAAAGAGCGATCACCGGCAACAAGGTCAGTACAAGCTTATATATTCGAATATATAGCATCTTCATCAACGCCTCCGTGACAATGAGATTTTATCGGCTATAAAGAAATAAGACAGTAATTAGTATGGAGAATTTAGGTGAATATGCTCAATTAATATAGTAAAACAAGGAAAATAGTTTAAAAATATGAAGGATTTCTATTATCGACGGAGAATATCTATTAAATATAAACGCGATTACATATTTGCTGATTTTAATATATATGGAGGCTGAGATTATGAGTTTTAAAATTAAAGAAAACATTACATGGGTAGGAAAAATAGACTGGGAACTAAGAAAGTTCCATGGCGAGGAATATTCGACACACAAAGGTTCATCATACAATTCTTATTTAGTAAGAGATGAGAAAGTTGTCTTGATTGATACCGTGTGGGCACCTTTTGCTGAAGAGTTTGTTCACAATCTTAGAAAAGAAATTGATCTAAACAAGATTGATTATATCGTCGCTAACCATGGCGAGGTAGATCATAGCGGTGCGTTGCCGGAACTGATGAAGTACATTCCTAACACACCTATATACTGCACTGCCAATGGCGTAAAGTCTATAAAGGGCCAGTACCATCAGGACTGGAACTTCCAGGTAGTAAAGACAGGGGATAAGCTTAACCTCGGCTCAAAGGAATTGGTTTTTGTTGAAGCACCTATGCTGCATTGGCCTGATACAATGTTTAGCTACCTGACTGGTGATAATATATTGTTCAGCAATGACGCTTTTGGCGAGCATCTTGCATCAGAAGCAATGTATAACGACAAAGTTGACCAAGCAGAGCTTTATACCGAATGCTTAAAGTACTATGCTAATATTTTAACCCCGTTTAGTAAAATGGTTGATAGAAAGATTAAAGAAGTGCTTGCCATGAATCTACCTGTTGATATGATATGCCCAAGCCACGGCATTATGTGGCGTGACAATCCACAGCAAATAGTGGAGCGCTATCTGGAATGGGCGCATGATTACCAAGAGAACCAAATCACAATTATATACGATACTATGTGGAATGGCACACGGAAGATGGCTGAGGCCATAGCTAAGGGGATTAGCATGGCGGACGATAAAGTAATCGTCAAATTATTGAATACCGCCCGCAGAGATAAAACGGATGTTTTGGCTGAGGTTTTCAAATCTAAGGCTATAGTGGTCGGTTCACCGACGGTCAATAAAGGTGTTCTTTCGTCTGTAGCTGGTATATTAGAAGAAATCAAGGGCCTCGGCTTTAAGAACAAGAAGGCTGCCGCCTTCGGAACGTATGGCTGGAGTGGTGAATCGGTAAAGGTAATTAATGAATGGCTTAAGGAAAGTAAGTTCGAGGTTATAAACGATGGGCTTAAGTTATTCTGGAATCCAGATGATAGTGGTGAGGAAGCCTGCGTTGAGTTTGGCAAGGAAATAGCTTTAAAATAGAATCGTTAAAGGCAGCCTGGTAACAGCAGGCTGCCTTCATATTGGGGCAAAAAGATAGGTATATGCATATATTTATAAAAAATCGATGGGAGAAGATTAGATGCCTTTTGTAGATTTGCACTGCGATACAATTATGGGCCTTATGGATAAAGACGATACTGAATGTCTGGCGAGCAATAGTCTGAATGTAGACATCAAAAAACTTAAGGCGGGTAATTCCCTTGTCCAGTTTTTTGCGTTGTTTATCGATATGGAGGAGCACGAGAATGTTCTTGAATACTGCTTGAGAATGGCAGATCGATTTCACCGCGAGATTGAGTGCAATAAACAAGATATAGAGGTTGCCTTAAAATATGAAGACATAATAACTAATATAGCAAACGGTAAAATATCTGCATTCTTAACGATTGAAGAAGGCGGTTCTCTTAAGGGGGACTTGTCCAACCTTCGCAACTTTTACCGACTGGGGGTAAGGCTGCTTACGTTGACCTGGAACTATCCTAATGAACTCGGTTTTCCTAACTGCAGAGAAGAGTATTCCACTCTTGGGATTACTTCTTTTGGTGAGCAGGTAGTGAATGAAATGAACCGTCTCGGCATGATTATTGATGTATCGCATCTTTCTGACCAGGGGTTCTATGATGTTGCTAGATTGTCGTCAAAGCCGTTTGTGGCCTCCCACTCCAACGCGCGGCAAATAACTAACCACTCGCGCAATTTGACTGATGACATGATAAAGGCGCTTGCGGATAAAGGTGGCGTGATGGGAATTAATTTTGCGCGCGATTTCCTAGGTTCTCAAGACATTAGCCGGGTAGAAGACATGATTAGGCATATCAAACACATTTATAAGGTTGGCGGTATTGACGTTCTTGCTGTTGGCTCCGACTTTGACGGAATCAGCCCAGAACTAGAGATACAGGATTTCAGCGAAATGGGAAAGCTTGTTAGCGCTCTAGAAAGCCATAATTTTAGCACGGAAGATATTGATAAGATATGTTTCAAAAATGCTTTACGGGTAATTAAAGACTGCCTATAATGGTATGTTAAACAAATTCGTTGACAGGCATTTCGCCGCTTTCTATAATGATAGTGTACTTATAATTTTGGAGGATAATAATGAAGAATTCCCGGCTGACTGAAAATTTTAGCGACTCACGGACAAAGCGTCAGCAGATACTCGATGCAGCCTATGAAGTTTTTTCCCACAAAGGCTATCACCGGGCTACCGTAGACGAAATCATCGCCTTAGCTGATACCGGTAAAGGTACGGTTTACAACTATTTTGTAAACAAAGAACAGTTGTTTTACACATTGATTAAAGAGCGCGGCGCCCCATTTGAAAATGCCTTACAGCAGATTGTTGATGCTCAAGCACCACCCATGGAAAAAATCGAAAACATGATTAGGGAATACCTCGCTTTTTATGTTTTAAATGCTGATTTGTGGCGTGTAATGATGCACGAAGTACGTGGTTTGGGTAGAGCAGGGTATTCGAATTTTTCCCAGGAGCAGCGCGATAAGTATGGTGAGTGGTTCCGTCAGACGATCGGCATGCTGGGAATTGTGCTAGCGGAAGGAATACAAACAGGTGACATACGACAGTGTGATGTTAATAAAACAGCGTATGCCTTGTTCAGTGTAATCGCAATGACTGTTTTTCAGAAATTTGTCAGTGAAGATGTCGATGCGACTGCAAAATCTATTACCAATTTCTTCTTACACGGTGCAGCTAACCGGTAATTTTTTTTAATTAATATGACCCAATGGTCACGATAGTAGTTGCTATTATAATTTATATTTTGCAGAAAGAAAAAGCTTCAGCCAAGCCCTGCAAGGGATTGACTGAAGCTTTTATCTTGTGTTACCACCCTGCGGCAACTGATCCTTTAAAATGTTCTTTGATAAACTGCTTTACTTCTTCCGACTGATATGCTTTAACAAGCTTTTGTACAGCAGGGTTATCTTTATTGGCGGCTTTTACCGCGATAATGTTGGCGTAGGGGGAGTTTACATCTTCAATGGCTATAGCGTCTTTTGTAGGGACGAGACCAGCTGTCATGGCGTAATTAGTATTAATTGCAGCCACATCGACATCTTCGAGTGAGCGTGGAATCTGAGCAGCTTCAAGCTCTTTAATCTTAAGGTTCTTTGGATTTTCGGCTATATCGGTAACAGCTGCCTTGATGCCGGCGTTAGGCTTAAGTTTAATCAAACCAACTTTTTCGAGTAAAAGTAGCGCACGTCCGCCATTTGTCGGATCATTAGGAACTGCTATTGTTGCGCCTGGCTTAATATCGTCAAGGGTTTTAAGTTTCTTAGAGTAAATGCCCATAGGGAAGATTACAGTCTTGGCAACAGATACAATATCGTAGTTGCGGTCTTTTACCATGTTGTCAAGATACGGCTGATGCTGGAAACTGTTTACATCAATATCACCTTGGGATAAAGCAACGTTAGGCTGAATGTAGTCATTAAACTCAATAACTTCAATCTTAAGGCCTTGTTTTTCAGCTACCTTCTTAACTACATCCATTACTTCAGCATGCGGACCGGCAGTCACGCCAACTTTCAACGGTTTATCTTGTGTATTGCTTTGCTTGCTGCAGCCTGCAGTCAGGCCAAGCGCAAAAAATAATACTAATGAAATTGCGGTTAGTTTAGTCCATTTTTTCATTGATTAACTCCTGTCTAGAACGCAGGTACAATAGCGCCCTGATATTTGTCGTTGATAAATTTCTTTACTTCAGGCGAAGTAAGTACTTTTGTGAGTTTTTGAACTTCAGGTCTGGTTTCGTCGCCTTTGCGTACAACTAAGATGTTTACATATGGTGAATCACTTTGTTCAATGAATAAAGCGTCTTTGGTAGGAACAAGCTTAGCTTCAAGCGCATAGTTGGTATTGATGACAGCGGCGGCTACATCGTCAAGCGCACGAGGGAGTTGGGGAGCTTCAAGCTCACGGATTTTGAGGTTTTTAGGATTGGCAGCAATATCTGCAACAGTAGCGCCAATACTAACGCCTTCTTTAAGTTGAATCAGACCGGCTTTAGCCAAAAGTGCAAGGGCACGGCCGCCATTTGTCGGGTCATTCGGAATGGCAATTTGAGCACCATTTTCAAGTTCATTAAGGTTTTTAATCTTTTTCGAATATACGCCCATTGGTTCAATATGAACAGCAGCCGCGTTAGTTAATTGCAGGTTGCGTTCAGCGCTGAACTTATTTAAGTACGGGATATGTTGGAAGAAGTTGGCATCAAGTTCTTTATCGGCTACAGCCAGATTAGGACGCACATAGTCGCTCATCTCAACAATCTGAAGGTCAACGCCCTCTTTTTCAAGAATTGGCTTGACGAAATTTAGAATTTCAGCGTGCGGAACAGCTGTAGCACCAATCTTTAAAGTTGCTTTTCCTGCTGTAGGTGCAGGTTGCTTGGTACCGCATCCGGTAAAGAGCAGAGATAAGGATAATAGTGCAATGATAGCTAATAGAATCTTTTTCATGAAAATTCCTCCTGATTTTTATATATTATTTCGGGATAATATCCCTTACTGGC
>Ga0074195_1003008_pt1 | contig 16934 bp, 21 predicted proteins | sample EPASupsiteHSE623_FD_64525 | JGI IMG/M metagenome (GOLD analysis project Ga0074195, IMG submission 64525) | Bioremediated contaminated groundwater from EPA Superfund site, New Mexico - Sample HSE6-23 | ecosystem: Environmental > Aquatic > Deep subsurface > Groundwater > Contaminated ...
TGAAAGAAGCCCGGATTGATTTGAGGCGTACCCGAAAGAGACTAGCGGTGAAGACATGAAACTAGGTGACTTTGCCCGGCATGTGACTAAGGAAGCGGAACTTCGAGGAGATGCCACCTACCGATATCGAGCCAACGATCTCTTAATTAGGCCCTTTACAGAATTTGACCGCCTGAAAGCAAGTCTCCGGACACTCCAGGAATCCACGGTGGGGCTTTGCTGGCTTGATGACAAAGGCCACGCGATCCCTTATGATGTGGGAGTGTTTGCCAGGGTCCAGGCTGAAATTCAGCGCCTACAAAGCGTCATAGACCACAATGCAGCTGTCCTGGACGAGTTGGAAGCTATGGTCCGGGAGCTTGGTCTTACCGACGATCAATTTAGCATTGCCCGGATGCACGGAGAAAAATCTAAGATTCAGGAAAGCATCGAGCAGATCAGAGCCTATCCAGATAAAGCCCTCGCACATAAATGGAAGGCAGTCGTTGAGGTAGGCGGCGACCGGGAGATGTACGAGGCCTTGCCTGATGTGAAAGCAGCCCGTCAAAAGGCAATTGAGCAGATCGAGCCCCTGAAAGCGGAAATCGCCGTATTGGACGGCCAAATACAGAGCCTCGAATCTATCTTGAGAAAACTTAAGCACTAAAAAATTTCGAGAAAAACATAATATGTTTTGGTGATAATATGACAAAAGAAGCTACGATAATTATAAAATGTGAATCAGAATTAAAAGAATTCCTGCAAAGTGTGGCTGAAAGCAAACGTATGAGCCTTTCCGCATACACCAGGCACGTCTTAAACAGAGGATTGGACGCAATCCATCAGCGCAATCTGGAATTAAAATCGCTAGAAGTGCAACTTCAGAAGAGTACTTAGAATCTTTGAATAAGGAAGCGTGCGGTACGTTGGCGCGTGCCCGCACTTTTTTAAGGTATGTGATATATATGGTTAAAACTAATTCTTTTAATATAAATACATTTTGGTTTATATTGACTTCAATAATAACTGCCATCGTAATAGTAATAGTCGCGGAGGCGGTTTAGTGGCAGAAAGACTTCTCAAAGTCACAGACAGAACGTTGGACGGCAAACCCGCTGCCAAGCGAAAGCTTAGTGACTGGGAAGAAATATTCGGTCCCTATGATTGTGTAGAACCGTCTCAAGAATTAGTTGATTTTCATGAAAAGGTGCGGCTACGGTCGCTTTGGGAATCAGACTATTAACCTTGATCCAAATTTAGGCCAAGGTCCTGGCCAGTAAATCCTAATAGGATTCTATAGATATAATTTTCATTATCGCATATCTAAGGCCACTATAACCGGCTTTGCACGTAAAGCCCATTCTGCACGAAAAGTCTGAAGGCTGCACGTAAAGTGGGGCTAAATCCGCCCTTTACGTGCAAAGCTGGCATAAGAAGGTAATATACATGACTAGGCAAATAGAGTTAAAATGTAGCGTATGTGGAGCACAATGTCGATGTTCTTACCCCGTGCAAGATTCGAATGAGGAAACTGATGCAGAGTTTAGAAGGTTTTACAATACATTTAAATGTCCTGGATGTAATTCTGCCACATGAGTGTTGAAAATGTAAACGAAGATGCCTTAATTGGTAAATTACTTACGTTTAGTGAATTTGATAAATTCTACCGAAATGAATGGATGCCTCGAAAAACAAGTGTTGTAGTTGAGTGGAAGATAAATCCTTCGTGCAGTAACTTTGCAGCTTCTGGTATTATTACTAACGGTAATACCTTTATCGAACTCCCGCATTATCCAGAAACTATCAATGATGCGTTTCTGGTGGCCCACGAAATCGTGCATGTCATAAGAGATCTTGAAAATCGAATTCTAAGATTTCCTAGTGTAAATAACACAATCTTGGAAAAATATACAGTAGAAAGTATGGGAGATCTTGCATCCCGGATCGGAAGCATGTTCGACGATCCTATAGTCGATACATTCCTACAGAACCAATATGGCTTCGATCCGGCCAGGCACTATGTAAAAGTGGTAATACCAAATACCATTCGCAGCTTACAATCCTCTGGCGATCCGACTGATGAGCTCATAAGATTTAAACAGGCGTTATTCTTTTCACAATGCGCACTACAATGGGACTCAATAAAAGGTGCAAGAAAACGTGCGTGGTATGAATTGAAAAGAATGTATCTGAAAAGGCGACCGCATGTTAAGAGAATAGGTGAAGATTTATATTCAATGGCAAAAGAAAATGGTTATGACGCTCTTGAGAATCAGAAAACCCTCTTTAATAAGATCGGTGATAAATATACACTGAACGACATTAAAATCAAAGACATTTTATATATAGGATAATCGGATATGGTCAAAGTTCTATAATAGTATTTCATATATACCTGTACATTTATTTGTACTGCCTGCACCCAAAGTCGGACCAAAATGGCACTTTAGGTGCAAAGCCACTATAACCAAAAAGTATATATACTATAATCTTTTTAAGGACTTTAAACTTTTTTAAATGACGTAAAATATCTTTAAAAATACTTTAGTTGATATAATGGTGATTTTATGACTGAAGACTTCGAAATGCTGGGCGTGATGGTTCCCAGGAACGACAAGAAAGCCATCAAGGAAATCGCGAGCAGAAACAGACTGACCATCAGTGATGTTGCCCGTATGCTGATATCGGATGGCATTGAGCACATTACCGAACGGGATTTCTTAAAATTGACATCAAGATAAAATAAAAAATGTGTATAAGGCGCTGTAAACGCCTCTACATCAACAGGAAGTATATTATGACAAATAAAAATAATAATCTAAGTATAAATAGTTTTGGCTCGCAAGAGCAATTGGGAAAGTTTTTAGACAAAGTCTGCGTATTTGACCTGAGCTTTATGGATAGGTCTGTTACTGGACGGGTCAAGGAAGTCGGCAAGGACTTCATCCTGTTGGAAATGCGAGATGGCAGACTGTTGTGTGCCAGGATAGACTGCGTTCAGGGCTTCGGCATGGTCAAGCATCAGCCAGCAGAGGCGGTCTAAATGGCATTCTCCCGTGAATCTATTATAGATACCTTCAAAGTATTCCATGAACCCGGTGATGTGGTAGAAGTCCGTGTGCCTAAAGCGGGGCGCTTCAGAACGATTTCAGGATACTTCAACGATCCGGATGCATTCGCCGATGTTGTGATGAATTTAGAAAAAGAAAAGTTCAATGGCATATATTTTACCATAAACAAAATAAATAATGATCTCCTGGCACGATCTGCTAACACATTATTGTATTATGCTGAAAGCACGACCTCAGATAAGGACGTTGTGCGACGGCGTTGGCTACCTATCGATCTGGACCCTGATCGCCCCGCGGGTATATCTTCTTCTGAGCAAGAGCATACAGCTGCTATTAACCTGGCCAATGAAGTCAGAAAGGATTTAGTGGAGCGTGGCTGGCCTCGGGAGTCCTTTGTAATAGCTGACAGCGGCAATGGTGCGCATATTCTTGTACGGATAAATCTGCCTAATGATGACGATTCTTCGAAACTAATAAACGGATGTTTAAGATCATTGGCAGCACAATATACTGGAAAAATCAAAGTCGATCGCACGATGTTCAATGCTTCCCGTATAGTGAAAATATACGGAACCACAGCGCGAAAAGGTAGCAACACAGAAGAAAGACCGCACAGGACCGCTACCATATTAGAAGTACCTGAAACGGTTTCCATAGTAACGAAAGAACAGCTGGAATCTCTTTGCTCTGAACTAAAGTCCGCTGATGATGATAAAGCAAAAGGTGTAGCACCCGTTGTTAAATCCAGATCGCGGGAATTCGATCCAGTAGCTTATGCTGAAAAACATGGAAGGAATGTTGTAAAAACGATCTTAAAAAATGGTTCTTTATATGCTGAACTTGATCAATGTCCATTCAATCCGGATCACGGATCTGGGAAGGCTTGCATAGGCCGCTTGGAAAACGGTGCTCGGTTCTTTAAGTGCCAGCATGACTCCTGCAAGGATAACAAATGGCGTCAACTAAAAGCATTATGGGAAGGCGAAAGCGCCACAATAACATTAGCCGATATAAAAATTGAAGATATCTGCACTGCAACTGAAAAGAAAGATGGCGATGTTGAGTTTAGATTTTCGCCGGACAAAGCTGCCCACGCTATTTTATCATCTGGTGAACTTAAAATTGCATCATGGGAAGCGACAGATCGAGATCCGTCTATATGGGTATGTTCGGATGGCAATGTATGGGTAAGATCCGGAGAATATATAATTGAAAAGCTATGCGATGATGTAGCAGGCTCATTGTCAACAAAACACATATTAGATGAAACAAGGCGTCGCATAAAGAACAATCTAAGGGAATGCGCAGTGGAATTCGATACGGGAAAACCATGTATCGTAGGCACCCATAACGGATTTAGCTGCAATCTTATCACTGGCGAAGTGCGCAAGATCATACCAGAAGATCACATTAGTGATGATTTCATTTTGCCAATCGACTATGACCCTGAAGCTGTATGCCCGAACACCTTTCAATATTTTGATGACGTGTGCTCAACAGATTGTGAAAAGATGGCTTTGATTGATTTTGATACATCAGCCCTGATGTTATCATTTCGCCGTGAAATCTATCAACGGCTGGGGGGCGGCTCAAACGGCAAGGGCATAAACCAACAGCATCAACGGGCAATTTTTGGTGCGCGTGCCATGACTTCAGTAGGCTTGAAAGAATTGATCGCAAGCAGATTCGGGCTGATAGAACTATTCCGCAAGCGGATATTGACTTGCTCAGAAACATCCCGGACGAATGACGGTCGCGAATATAGCACGGCACTTTTGAAACAGATAACCGGCGGAGATGAAGTTTCAGCGGATGACAAGAACAAACCGCATAGAAATTTTATCCCATTCTGCAAGGTTGTTCTTGATTCGAATACACCTCCACGATTTGATGATCAATCGGCGGGCTGGTCATCTCGCTTCAGGCGTGTGAACTTCCCTTATGAATTTGTAGAAGTACCAGATGCAAGAAATCCCAGGCACAAGAAACTAGATCCGCGCATTATCAATCGCATAACAACGTCCGAAGAATTGAGCGGCTACTTGAATGTGATGCTTTGTAGGGCACAAACTATAATCAAGGACGGTATAACGCCTAAGTGCCCACACCTAACGGAAGGCTACGAGCAACAGGTATATTCACTTGAAACTTTTGTAGAAATTTTCTGCGAAATCAATCCCGAAAAGACCGCATCACAAGGATACTATGTTAGACCTTCAGATCTGTATAATATGTTTGACCAGTGGGCAGAACTTACAAACGCATCTCGGGTCTCAGATAAGGTCTTTTTTAAGATAATGACGCAAAAAGTAGGTAGAGCATCGCATACATTTCGCGTCGACGGCGCACACACTACTGGCTATGAAGGAATAAAATTCGACAGCGACAAATATTTCAAACAAATTGAAAAGATCAAGGAATTATTAAAGGTCCATGATGCTTGTTCTACTAGCTCAGATGCTTATAATGATCTTAAAAATAAATTCGCATCAAAATCAGAACCGACGTCGTTATAGGTAAGTTATAAGTAAACTTTTTATAATCGTTATTAGTAAAATCATTAGTTATAGGTGGTTATAGGTAAGTTATAGGTAAGTTATAAGTAAAACCAATAGTAGTAGACGTACTATAGAAAAAAAGTTATAGGTAAATGAATATTGAGACCTATTAATTGTTTTTAGAAATAATTTGTTATATATAGAAAAAAAATGGAAATTCTGGTTATCTATAACCTTTCTCCAAAAATAAGTCTACCGTTATTTATTTTTACGAAAAGTAAAAAGAGTTACCTATACTATACCATCTCTAGTTGTTGGTTATTAAAATTTTACCTATAACTATACCTATAACTACCTATAACTATGAGCATTTTGCATACTAGTATATAAATGAATCGAAAAATCTAAAAATTTAAGTAAAAAATTGATTTTAATATTTGCGTTTTCGTGGTTAGGTAGTAAGCAAACACGTCATGCTGTGCGAGAATGAAAATAATGCTGCATTTATACAATTATAGGAAATAATTATATGACGACAAATAATGACAGTAACGAACTGAACGCCCTTATTGGGGCAGTATTGAGAATTGATATTACAGAACTCCCGGTACCGCTTTATGGCAGGTTGATGGAAGTCCAGCCCTACTGGATTGTGGTTGAGAAGAAAGACGGCCAACACCGTATGATAAGCCGGGGCCGAATTGTGGGCATTGAGACTGTTGGAGGCCCGGTATGATTGCCACTAAAGTGGAATTACTGAAAGCGATAGGGCTGTTATTGGCTTCCGAGGCGAGTATTATTGTGCTGAGCGAGGCCGACAGAGAATTTATCGCACTGGTATTACAGCACGAGGAAACATGAAAACCACTACTTTTAGGCTGCCCTCCGAGCTAGCGGAGCTTTCTTTGCAGGCGTTACGAGCTGGACATCGGATAAAGCTGAGCACTTTGCTTAAGCCAGTACCCAGCCAGGAGGAGCTTGATGCTGAGGCAAACCTATGGGAAGAGTACACTCCCTAGGTTTTTGGAAAAACCACTATTGAGAGGCCGAAATGGGTACTAAGAAAATGGGTTCAGGCTGGCTGAAAATCAGTTCGCCGGAAGATCTCCAAAAGGCGCTGACCCGGATGCTTAACAAAATCTTGATGTGCGAGGATCCGGTTGTACACGCGGGCCGATTTGCGAGCTTGGCGAATGCCTGGACGAATGCACATCGGCTCTTCTTGGAAGAAGAAGCGATAACTGCAATCAAGGATCGCCTTGATGCTTTAGAGCGGAAATGACCGTGGCCAAAATTTAGGCCAAGGCTTGGAGTAATAATGAACGATGTTAACTATAATATAAAATATGGCGAATGGACAAGTGTCCCTGCCAAACTGCAATATTGCGTTGAGAATAGTCTGCTCCTGCATGGAAGCCGCATATCCTCAATTGATGTTTTGAGGGCTGGAGAACGGCCAATTTGCGCTACGAATATCCCGGTTCTAGCGATAATGCATGCAATCATGCCGGATGAGACATTCTTGCCGCTGTCAGATCGGGAGATTTGGGTAGTTGAGAATTCCGGGCCTGGTTCTCTGGACTTCAGGATCCGGGCAACTAAGGGCTTCATCAAGAAAGCAGGGCCGGGAAGCGTGTATGTGGTCGAGCCAGGATCATTTCAACAAGGCAAGACCAAGTTCGAATATGTGGCATTTAGCTCAGTCAGGCCCGTTGCTCGTATTGATGTTGGGCCTTCTGATTTGACTTATAAAATTGGGCGGCTGCCAAAGAAGCTGAGCGACTATTATCGGTCAGAGCTTGCCCGGCAAGCTGATATTCTGCCTTGGTGATAAAAATGAAAACCTTGAGTATTTTAGAGCGGAGAATCGCAGCACTTGAAAGACCATGCAATATGGACATAGATCCTGAAAATGCAGCGATAGACGCATTGGATGTCCTTAACGAAACAGAACTGGGTTTAGTAGACGAATTTATGAACTTGGTATGGGCGGGTTTTCCTTATGAACAGATTTCCGAGATGATGGGGGAGGAATCGTATAAGGCGGCGCTTGTTGCCGTCGAGAAAGCCGATCTGGAGTACAAGCGGCTGATTGCACCACCAGCCCGACCTAAGAGACGCGGCAAGCCGTTGGAGCCTCCCAAAGAGCATCGTTATAATGAATGTGGGCTTGGAGTACGAGAGGATGCTGAAGCTTGAAGCCATAGACAGAGAGATCCGGGATGTCCAGAAAAGAATGATCCGCTTTATTGAGACGGGTGATCTGAGAAGGCTGGTCCGGTTGAGGAGCCGGTTGTCTAAGTTGCAGGCCGATCTCGGAATGATTAGAGAGAACGAGGCTTCCCGGACGCGGCAAAGTTTAGGCGGTCATATGCTTTTGAGGCTTGGTGTGATACTCTGGCAACAGCCGTTGAAACAGAATGCTAGGAAGAAGTCATTTTTTTATTTTAGTACAATTTTCAAAGGAGTAAATTTTATGTCAGGATTTATTACAGTTAGATGCAGGTTATGTAATACAAAATGGTCAATATCCGAATCATTATGTTTGTCGGGATCTGATCTGGACAAAGAAATTAAAGAGCAGCGTGCGCAGTTTACTTGCCCATTTGGATGTTCCAAGCAAAGAGACAGTTATAATTAGTCATAGCTCAATTTTGATTCTGCATATTGGCAATATATCGATCAAACGTTTCGAGGCGATAACTTAAGATATGTTCCAAGAAGATTCAGGCACATGGTCACTCCAATAGAATACTACCCACTTGATGTAAATAGAGTAATTGAAGTCTTGTGTAGCTACGAAGAATTTAACAGATTCTATCATGGCGAATATGGGCCAAGAGAAGGAAATCTTAATATCGAGTGGTGTATCTCTCCGACATTACATGGATCATGGGCGGAATCATGCGTAAATCTAGAAACTGGCAACGATGCAATAATATTAGGAACTTTTCCAGTTGCTTGCTCAGATTATGTCACAGCACTTCTTGCAGCGCATGAAGTATTGCACATCATAAGGAAGATTGAGATGCAGTCAATCACGATTGAGGTAAATGAGAATTATACTGAGTATGCAGATGCGGCAAAAAATCTGAACAGCATGTTTGAGGACTATATCGTCGATTCTATTCTACAGGATAGATATGGTTTTGACTTAGATTATTTTTATGCTGAGGTAGATCTACGGCGGTGCACATCTCTATTGAGATTGCCAAATATTATAGAACCAACACAAAAAGCAGATGTATTGAGAGATGTATTTCTATATGCATGCCAATCGTTGAAATGGGACTTAATACATAATGATCGATCAAGGCAAAAATGGCACGAATATCAAGTCTTGTTCAGAGAAAAGTATCCACATATTTGGCCGAGTGGAGAGGAGTTGCTTTCGGTAGTTCGAGAAAGCAGGCTTGGCACAATTGAAGACAAAAAAGATCTCTTTGAAAATATTGTTAATATGTATGATGTCGAAGACATTCTTTACATTATCTAAAATGAAGAAGTACGTTAACTCATGCCCCTAAAGTGAAGTTAGCGTGGATTAAAAGATACCCTGCCGCCGCCATTAAGGTAATTCTTTTGCACGAAGTCAATGCGATGGAAGGACTGGCCGACTTCATTGGCGTCTCAGGCTAAGAGAGAAGAAGCGAGACGAAATGTTCAATCCGATGGATGTCATCAACTTACTAATTTTTTATATCAATTTTATTAATTTTTAATATCCTTTTGGTGCAATTCTTGTTCTTACAATAAAATCTCCTTCTTTTTTGCTTAAATCATTCTCCAGCCCAGTAGGATTCATTATTATTCCCTCCGGGTCGTAAATAAAGCAATAGAGGACTTTACAGGAAGGATGCTCTTGATATTTGGCAATATCGATAATTAGCTCTTCACCAATTTTGCCTTCATTTGATCCTTTTCGTGTCTTCTTTAATTCAACCACTACAGATTCATTTCTCAGCAGAAAATCTATTCTTGCAGATCTGCCAGCGCAACTGGGAGTCCATTCCTCACGTCTGACATCTTCAAAAAACAACTTTAAAATTGCATACATTAGATATTGTAGGTCATATTCATCATTTATTATCAAAGGAGTACGCATATTGTGCCGGGACTCAAGTGCATGTGCAAATATATGGAATTTCCTACAAATGAGATCTAATTTATCCAGGGATTCTCCATAATAGGTCGTTGTTGTTAATTCATTGAATAACTGGTGTTCATTTATTGCCAGATATTCATGAATTCGATTCTTTATTCGAGTGAGAATCGATATGAATTCTAATAATGTATAAGGATTTAATCCATTTTGGACACCAAGGTCAATAGAAGCTTCTAATTCAGGTACACTAATTGAAATATCCTGGTAATTGCCTGTATATATGACGTTCCCATTTTGGATGCTGATCTCTCTTATCTTTCTCTCGCTTTTGATGATATCGAATAGATTTATTAGAAATTCTCCTTGTTTCCCTTTAGGCAGCAATTCTAATATTTTTTTGAATATATTACTTGTTACATATGGAATTGGTGTTATCTCAGTTTCAAAATAAATAAGAGATTCAAAATCGTTTCTAAAGCGAGCTATTCGCATAGCTCTATATATGATCGCGCTCAATTTTATATTAGGGTTATTAATCGCATTAAGAGTTTCAAGAGTATATTTATATAATTCTTCTTGTTGTGTCATTTATTGATCATCCTTTTTGTACTTTATTAAAAACATCAGTATCATTTTTTTGTAGCCAAGGTGTAAAATCACCTTCTTCATTTTCCAGACTTTATGAAGTGGGACCCTCTGTAGCTTTCCGATTGCAATTGCTGTCCTTCCTTCATTTAGACTGACTTTCAAGGAAGGTGCTGATGCGGTCCTGGGCCTTTAACTTTTCCAATGACCTATTTTATTTGGATCGCTTGGCGTCGTCGGCTACTAAGAGCGTTTTTTCTGAAAACTGATGAACCTGTTATAGCTTATAATAACGATAATTAAAATTACCGTTGTGTTTATATATTCATAACGTTAATTGATTACTGTTATGAGAACAGTAGGCTATGTTAGGGTAAGCACGGAAAACCAGAACGGCGCTGATAGCTTTGGGCTTGAAACCCAGAGAGACGCGATTCTAAAGTACTGTGCAGCTAATAGCCTAGAGCTAGTCCACATCTTTGAGGACCCTGCGTTTTCGGGATCGCTGCCACCATTAGAGAGACCCGGCTTACATGCGTTACTTGAGTCTCTAAAGGCCGGGGACATACAGCAAGTCATTGTGACTAGGCTTGACCGGCTAGCCAGGGATACCATGCTATCTTTGTGGCTTCTGAAGGAGATCAAGAAGCTGGGCGCGGAGCTGGTCAGCATTGCTGAGCCAGGCCGCTGGGAAGATCCAACTCAGAAGCTGCTCTTAACGATGGTCGCGGCTTTTGCTGAGTTCGAGAAGTCACTGATCGCTTCCAGGCTATCGTCAGGTAGGAAGACAAAAGCTCTCCAGGGAGGTTATGCAGGGGGGAAGGCACCCATCGGGTACAAAGCGGAGCGAGGAGGCAAGGCCCTTACCCTGGACGAAGAGAAGGCATCGACAGTTAGACGGGTCTTTGAGCTGAGAGCTACAAAGCCTGATGCCTCACTTAAGAAGATCGCAGATATCCTGAATAGTGAGGGTTATACAACAAAAGAAGCCAAACAATTTCACCCCATGCAGGTTAAACGGATCTTGGACAGAAAGGCGTTCTACGAAGGCATCTATAGGTATTCCGGGGTTGAAGCTGAAGGCCTACACCATACAATTCTTTAGCTCTTGCGAAACTTGATATGCAGATAAATTAACGATTTCTGAATATGCTCGCAAAAATTTGAGTACTTGATTTCCTGTCAACGACTAAAGAGTTACATGTATGGTTCAAGTTCTTCTTTAACTTGAGCATAAGACGCTTCAGTGCTGCTTTCAGAGCCATTGAGTTCTAATTTAATTGCGATTCCATATCTTATGTCAAACTGCTTTTTTTTGCCAGACTCCGATTTCAATTTTATATCCCAAAAAGAATTATAAATTTTCGTACAGGCATATTCTGCAAAATGTATGGGGGACCGCTCAGCCAAAAAATAGTTCGTAAAATCTGAATCTTTCAATGGGAGCTGCCTCCCGCCTTTACGAATTTCGATATTAATTGACGAATCCAGCAACCATGGAGTAGAATAGCCATAATTATCGGAATGTACTAGGAATATTTTTATTGTTGATGTCTGCGGTGGAACATAAAACCTTATTCTATGCGTATTTTCTACGTGCTTTTTTATAACATCATTATATGACCTTGGATTTAATACTCCTTCCGCAAAGATTATCATATCTTTATCTGAATAGCATATTTCCTTTTTATCAGCATCAAGTTTAAATATAAATGATCCATTAAATCTTTGTATACTGCAGTTGCTGAGAAGTATAGCTTTTAATGTCTCTACATTATTTATTTCCTGGTATAAATGGGCCAAAGTCGCCAGCATATTTGAAATATGTGGGGCTGAAAAGCTTGTTCCCAAGTCACGAGTTAGATTTCCCTCATTATCTATCACGAGCATGCCCAAATCAGGATTAAACCTTAGATTGCCCCTATTAGCTTCGATATTGCCACCTTTGCCAAGTATGTCAGGCTTTATTCTTCTATCTTCAACATCTTTTCGATTTCCTATAGGACAATAAGGTACTATTTCTCCCTGTTTGCAAATAGAATCGGGGGAGTCATTGATGGCGAAAGCGCCAACCGAAAAGATATTTTTACCATTGGCCGGATCTTGGCAGGGAAAAGTCTTCAAATAATCAGGATATGTTGAATATTTATTTCTAATCAAATCATATGGAATATTACTGCACGAATTGACCAAAATTATATTATTCTTTTGAATAAATCGGTCGATACTGTTAGTTATATCCGCAATTGTTTTATTGTATGTAATATAGTTAGTTGATAAATTGAAAATCTTAGTTTTATCTTTAAAAAGATTTATAGCTCTAAGAACAGATAAAAATAGCGGCTCTGTATCACTACATTTATATCCATAAATCCTGCAACTTGGTTCAATTGAATTCTCTTCAGTTTCGATATCGCCGCAGATAGCTACACTTGCAACTTTTGTGCCATGATCTTCTTCATCATTCCACGAATCTGAATCTAGATCCTTTTTATAGTCAATTAATGAATCTCCCAAAACCTCTTGATTAAATCCACTATCAATTACGCATAAAGCGGGAAGCCCCTCGTTGGCTTTATTTATTGTAATTTTTATTCTTTTTTTTGATGGAATACTTCTCCTGACTATTTCAGGTTCTTCTGACACTCTGAAAACAAAACCTTTAGATGCAATTTCCTTGATTCGCGACGAACTTATTTGGGCTGTAAAGGGCAAAAGGTTTTCTTCGATAAATTCATATCCCTTTATGTTCTCTTCGGGGAATTCATTTTTTAGATTCTGCAACAGATATTTATATTCATAATTATTAAATCGTGGCATCAAAAGTCCCATAACTTTTATTTTTTGAGACAGCTCAGAGGGACGATTCATCATTGATTTTAAATTATCAGATAGTTTTTCTTCGGCATCCATTATATAAATCCGAGAAATGGTATTTTTGTACTTTTTGGGCACTTTTGTTGCCGATTTTTGTTCAAGTTTATCAATTGAAGATTCATCACACTTTATCAAAAATTGGTGATTAGATAGATAAGAAATAAGCTCGCCTTTGAAAAATTTTATAATATCTTCAACATAATATAATGCATCTTCGTCGGATAATTCTACAACGAATATCACTTTATTATTTTCGTCTATATTAAATGTCGATCTTTTTTTGATATCTCTAAATGTTTCCACATAGTCGTTCTCGATAAAAGTCCATTCATGAGCGCGTGATCCACTACCCCACCCAATTTTTCTTTCTTCATTCTTCTCCAAAGGCTTAACACGAAAATGTTTTCTCATAAGACTAGATCAGTGCCTTTTTCATTTAATGCGGATAGTGACATCTCCAAACTCGTAATTAAATATTCCGCTCTCCTTTAACTCATTTATAGGACTTCCTATTATAAAATTTATGATTATTCTCTCATCCGCGCTAAAAGGAAGTGCTTTGTCATAAAAAAGCGTGTTATAAATCAGTTTTCTTTTAACAGAATCGACCTTATTCAGATAGAGAATTAATTCTTCAGATCTCTTCTTTATTCCATTTGATTTCTCAATAGTCTTTCTCGTTGCAGATTTCGTTATGTATGTACTCGTAGGAGATCTCAAATTCTTGGCCTTTCTTTCTATGAAGACACGCTCATGTATCCGAATTATGCCAATAAACGAAGGAATTGTTTCAGGTATTTTTTTATTTTCTAATGCAATGTATATTTTATCAAATATGTGAATATAACTTAAAAGTTGTTTATTTAATCGTTCTATATGGTCCTCATCGGATTTAATTTCGACACCTATTATTTCATTAACTGAATCCTTATTTAATTGAGCGACAATCAAATCAAAGATGTTAGAATATCTGTGAAAAGCGACTTCGTATCCTTTTGGCTCGAAAAATTTCTGTAATTCTTGACCAATCCTTTCTTCATGCCCATGCCAATCAGTCATTGCTTTCCCTTCACCATTAGACTCTCCTCATAGTAAATACTTTCCTTTCAAAAATGCTCAAGGATTCCAAGAGATACATAGCTTCCCCTTCAAGCAATGAGACTTTTGCTCAAAAATTTTTTGCGCAAATTATTAAACATTAAAACCAAATTCTTTCTGGGGTAGCTTTCACTTTGCTTCATCAATGTTTATATATGACTATTTCTTATTCAAATTAGCCTTTCTTATGGAGGTAATATGCCAAAGAAAACTCAAAAAGCAAACCAGCACCACATCGTTCCGCACGGGGATGACTGGGCTGTGGAGAGAGCTGGATCAGCAAGGGCTTCAGCAATTCTGCCAACGAAGAAGGAAGCAATCGATGTAGGAAGAGAGATAAGTCGCAATCAAGGCACGGAGCTTAAAATCCACGATAAAAAAGGAAGGATTAAACAGTCAGATAGCCATGGGAATGATCCTAATCCTCCAAAGGGATAAAGCAGAATCCAACTATCATTTTTTTTTATCCAGATTGAGGCCATGGATGAGCAGATAGACACCTTGGTCTATGAGCTTTATGGGCTAGCAATTTCATTTTGATAGCTAGAGACCAACAGTGGCTATAATGGCTATTTTCTCTACTTATTTATTAACTATATTTTTAAAACTTTTAGCTAATAAGAAAAATATCCATTATAACCATTATTGCTATTGGGGGATGACTGAAAGGATCTAACCTTTCGAGGAGGCGGTCTTCGGCCCCATCGTGCAGGCTACAGCTTCAGATATTGATCATATCTCTCTCGTTTGCCATCGTCGGCCAGGTGCAGGTATCGCATTGTGGTTTGTATGTCGTTGTGCCGCATTACTTGTTGGATAGTGAGCAAATCGCAGCCATTCCGAACCATAAGCGAGGCTGGTGTATGCCGGAATAGGACATGAGCGCCACCGGGCTTATTGATCCCGGCACGCTTTTTATAATTGATAACTAGCCGATGGATATCGCGACGGTCTATTCTAGCGCCGAAATCGGAGAAGAATAATGGACTGCGACCGTCGATTTTTTGATCGGGTCTGGCTGCCAGGTAGTCGCGTAAGGTGGAGGCTGCATCTTCAGACAGGTAAAGTACTGCGTTTTTGCCGCCTTTACCCTCAACGACTCTTAGCGTGAGCCGGTCTAAGTCAATGTCCTTTAGGTCTAGGTTGCAGATCTCGCTGGCCCTTAGGCAAGCAAAGAACGCTGTTTTAAAAATAGCGAGGTGCTTGATATTACGGATTTCGTCGAAGATCCTGTTGACCTCATCCGCTGTGAAGTAATATGGGATTTCGTTATGCGGTTTTAAAAAGGTAAATTCGAAATCAAGACCCTGCATCCGATGAAATTGACGAATGGCAAAGCAGTAGTTGTTTATTGAGGATCGCGACAAACCGTTATCCATGAGATGATCGCGAAACGTTTGGCCGGTTTCCTGGGAAGGATGCTCTTGATCACAGAACATCAGGTATCTGCCCACACGAAAAACATAGCTATCCAACGTTGATGTCCTGATGCCTTTGTCGCGAAGGTATCTTGCGAACTTTCTAAGCGATGCATTCTCACTTGGGATCTTCCAGGCGGTTTTTATTCTCTGCCTTGACATATTTATACCTCGCAAGGCAGCAGTTTGAAGCATCCATGCCCAATTCGAAGGGGATATTCGAAAAATCGCTATCTAGCGAGCGCGGACCGAAGGTCCAAGCTCGCATGGGATTCAGGGTCCAGTCACGAAGGTGTTCGTGGGTTCGAATCCCATCCCCCGCACCTAATTATTCATGATTTCAATTTTAAGCGTTCCCCTGGTTCAACAGAAAGCAAGATGATACCTATTTAGACATTAATCCCCAACTACCAAGGCTTTGGAAATGGAGGCATCGTTTTCTGCAATACTACCGCGACCTTGAAGGGCAATCTTCTTATTGTTCCGTGCAGCCATATAACTTGAATCTAGCCCGATGACCTTATCAAAGCACTTTATGGCTTCATCATATTTATCCTGAAGAACGAGAGCTGCGCCCTTGTTGTTCCATGCATCGGTATGATTTGGATTTAGCCTGATGGCCTCGTTGAAGCACCCGATAGCTTCATTGTAATTATTCTGTGCAAGGAATACGTTGCCTTTGTTGTTCCATGCATCTACATAATCTGGATCTAGCCTAATGACCTCATCAAAGCACTTGACGGCTTCCGCGTAATTTTTCTGTGCTCCGAATGCATTACCCTTATTGTACCAGAATAGGGCATAGGTGGAATCCAGCTGAATGGCTTCATTATAAGCCTTTATGGCTTCATCGTACTTTCCTTGTTCGGAGAGAGAAAGGCCTTTGCCGTTCCATGCAGCCGCAAAATTTGGATCTAGCCTAATGGCCTCATCGAAGCATTTTATGTCTTCATCGTGCTTTCCTTGGTTATAGAGAGAAAGGCCTTTGCCATTCCATGCATTCACATAATTTGGATCTAGCCTGATGGCCTCATCAAAGTACATGATAGAATTATTAAAGTAGCCCAGATAGCTTAAAACATAACCGTAGTTAAACCAGCCATATGCCGATGCTGGAAAGAGCCCTATTGTCTTGCTACAATATTTAGTCGCATCGTTTTTCATACCCATCTCAGCATATGGTCGTGAATTTGCAATAGGCTGTTATTTATATAACCTATTCATATATGCTACATGGGGTGTAGCAAAATGGGCAAAAGAGGTCCAAAGCCTCGATTCTTAGATGTAGCATGTCCGAATGAGC
>Ga0074195_1003010_pt1 | contig 16924 bp, 19 predicted proteins | sample EPASupsiteHSE623_FD_64525 | JGI IMG/M metagenome (GOLD analysis project Ga0074195, IMG submission 64525) | Bioremediated contaminated groundwater from EPA Superfund site, New Mexico - Sample HSE6-23 | ecosystem: Environmental > Aquatic > Deep subsurface > Groundwater > Contaminated ...
CCGCCAAGCATCAAGAAGCCTGGACTTTGCTCTGCCTTGGCGCTTACGCTGTCACTCCCAGTCTGACTTATCATACCCTGAGCAACTATCTCTGACACAATACTTGGCAGCAGCAGTTCACTAACTGCCGCCAGCATCAAAAACAGTACTAATACGTATATCAGTCGCCTTGGCATGCTATTGCCTCCTTAAGCCTGCAAACCGCCTTTTAGATATGCCTCTATAAATAAGTCAATTCCGCCGTCCATGACGGACTGAACATTTCCTGTCTCAGCATTAGTCCGATGGTCTTTCACAAGATTGTACGGGTGGAACACATAGGAGCGAATTTGGCTGCCCCACTCAATAGCATGATATTCGCCGCCTATCTCGTTAAGAACTTGGGCTTGCTTCTGACGTTCGATTTCGAAAAGTTTAGCTCGCAGCAGCTTCATGCAAACCTCACGGTTTTGTATCTGAGAGCGTTCACTCTGGCATTGCACAACAACGCCTGTGGGGATATGCGTCATTCGGACAGCCGAGTCAGTCTTATTTATATGCTGGCCGCCGGCGCCGCTGGCCCGGTAAGTATCTACCCTAACATCCACCATATTAATATTTATCTCAACATTATCGTCAATCTCCGGCATTATATCGACAGCTGCAAACGAGGTATGACGACGGCCACTCGAATCAAAGGGTGAAATCCGCACAAGGCGGTGAACACCCTTCTCTGACTTGAGATAGCCATAGGCATTATGCCCTGAGATCATTATTGTAGCACTTTTCACGCCAGCTTCGTCACCGGCTAAGAAGTCCATTGTCTCAACCCTGAAATTATTCTTTTCAGACCAGCGCACATACATTCTGAGCAGCATTTGTGCCCAATCCTGAGCCTCTGTGCCGCCTGCTCCGGCATGCAACGTAAGAATCGCGCTATTAGCGTCATATTCACCTGACAGCATAAGCGTCAGCTCAAGGTGTTCAATTTCACTGACAATACCAGCCAGCGCCTCTTTAACCTCAGGATAAACACTCTCATCGCCTTCATCCATACCAAGCTGCCATAGCAACGCCATATCCGTATAGCGGTTACTGATACTATTATACTGGTTCAGACTTTCCTTAAGAGCAGTAACCTCCTGTGAAATCTTCTGCGCCTGATCGGGATTATCCCAAAACCCGGGTGCAGCCATCTGATTTTCGAGATCGGCTATTTGCTCTTCTTTAACAGTCGTGTCAAAGAGAAACCCTGATTTCTTCTAATTTTTGCTCTAACTTCACTAACTCAGGACGTAAATCTTCTAATAACAACTTTCTTTCCCTCCAAAATATCACATCAAAAAAGTTTATTTACCTTGACCGCAGCACTTTTTATACTTCTTGCCTGAACCACAGGGGCATAGATCATTACGGCCAGTATGGTCTTTGTTAAGCACTGGCTGGTGGTGTTTCTCTTCACTGGCAGCTTCTTCGCCGTGGCTTTCATGGGCCTGCTGCAGGCGATCTTCCGGCTGAGTTACAATATTTACCCGGAAAATATATTTAACAATATCGTTTTGAATATTATCGATCATCTGCTGGAACATGTCGTAGGCTTCGATCTTGTACTCAATAAGCGGATCGCGCTGGCCATAAGCACGAAGGCCGATACCCTCGCGGAGCATATCCATGGTATCAAGATGCTCCATCCACTTAGCGTCAACTACTTTGAGCATAATAACCTTTTCCAGCTCGCGCATATTATCTTGGCCAAACAGCTCTTCACGAGAATCATAGGCTTCCTTAGCAGTTGCTTGCAGAGCCTCGTGTAATTCGTCGCGGCTGAGTTTTTCCAGTTCTTCCTGCTTGAGCTTGCCTTCTGGGGCAAAGAATTCTTCGCAGAATTCGATTAGGCCCTTGAAATCCCATTCTTCCGGGAACAGCTTCTCATCAGCATACAGTTCCATAGCGCGTTCAATAATTTTTTCGATCATGTGAGAAATATTTTCCCGCATGTTTTCGCCCATGAGAATCTGACGGCGTTGACCGTAAATGACCTCGCGCTGCTGGTTCATAACATCGTCATATTCTAGCACATGTTTACGAATATCAAAGTTGCGAGCCTCGACCTTCTTCTGGGCCTGCTCAATTGACCGGCTGACAAGCTTATGCTCAATTGGTTCATCTTCATCCATTCCCAGCTTTTCCATGATACTGGCAATATTGTCTGAGCCAAAAAGGCGCATAAGATCATCTTCCAGCGATAAGTAGAACCGCGAAGAACCTGGGTCGCCCTGACGACCGCTACGGCCGCGCAGCTGGTTATCGATGCGTCGGCTTTCATGGCGCTCAGTACCGATAATGTGAAGACCGCCCAGCTCGGCAACACCTTCACCAAGCACAATATCTGTACCGCGACCGGCCATATTTGTCGCAATAGTAACAGCTCCGGCCTGACCAGCTCCGGCCACTATCTCGGCTTCCTGCTCATGATATTTGGCATTGAGAACAGTATGAGGAATATCCTTACGCTTTAAGGCTGAGCTAAGCTCTTCCGACTGAACTATCGAGGTTGTGCCGACCAACAGCGGCTGGCCTTTTACATAACGCTCGGCAATTTCATTAACAACAGCTTTGTATTTAGCGCGTTTAGTTTTATAAATAACATCAGGCATATCTTCCCGTTGAACAGGCTTATTCGTTGGCATTACAATTACATCAAGCTTGTAAATCTTGCGGAATTCCTGCTCTTCAGTCTTGGCTGTTCCTGTCATGCCAGACAGCTTCTTGTACATCCGGAAGTAGTTCTGAAAGGTTATTGAAGCAAGTGTCTGACTTTCGCGTTCAATTTTTACGCCTTCTTTGGCTTCAATGGCTTGGTGCAGACCATCGGAATAGCGGCGTCCAAACATTAGACGTCCGGTAAATTCATCGACAATTACAACCTGGCCTTCTTTTACCACATAGTCACGGTCGCGCTTCATAAGCCCTTGGGCCTTTAACGCCTGGTTAAAGTGGTGAGACATCTCTATGTTCTCACTCTCGTACAGGTTCTTTACGCCAAGCGCCTGCTCAGCTTTAGCTATACCCTTCTCAGTCGGCGCAACAGTATGCAGCTTTTCGTCAATAGTATAGTCTTCTTCTTCCCTAAGCCTTGCAACAACTTTCGCAAGCACATAGTATAAATCAGTCGACTTCTCTCCAGGACCGGAAATAATCAGCGGTGTACGGGCTTCATCGACAAGTATGCTGTCAACCTCATCGACGATAGCGTAATTGAGGTCGCGCTGCACCATCTGATCAGCGTAAATAACCATATTATCACGCAGATAGTCGAAACCGAATTCATTGTTGGTGCCATATGTAACATCGGCGCTGTAGGCCATTTTGCGATCGGCAAAATCTAGTCCATGGACAATAAGTCCAACTGAGAGGCCCAGAAACCGGTATAATCTTCCCATCCACTCACTATCGCGTCGGGCTAGATAATCATTTACTGTGACGACATGCACGCCTTTGCCGGTAAGGGCATTAAGATAGACCGGCAAGGTTGCGACAAGTGTCTTGCCTTCGCCTGTACGCATCTCAGCAATATTACCCTCATGCAGCGTAACACCGCCGAGCAGCTGAGTATCGAAATGACGCATGCCAAGCACGCGGCGCGAAGCTTCTCTTACAACCGCGTAAGCTTCAGGCAGCAGGTCGTCAAGCGTTTCTCCATTTTCCAGTCGGCGTTTAAACTCTCCTGTCTTAGCAGTGAGCGAGCCATCACTCATCTTTTGCAGGTCGGCTTCAAAAGTATTAATTTGTTCAACATATTTGGTCATGCGCTTGATTTCTTTTTCATTATCATCGCCAAATAACTTCTTGATGAAACTAAACAACAAATATCAGCTCCTTGATTCTCAACCACATATAATTACCTATCCTAAAAGTGTATCAGAGTAGCTCCGTAAAGTCAAAAAATCAATGATTTCAGTAACTAGTATATCCCGTTTGACTCTAGTGCATTAATATCGCTGCGATTTTCGGTCGGCCTTCGTTAATCCATAATCATCCATTAGCAAAATACTTTAATATAATATACGGATTCGGTACTGCATTTGCCGTATTCTGAATATTAAATATTCGGGTAGTTTAACCCTGCTGCCAAAACACGAATGACTCCCACCTATATTGGAAATACTTGTAATACACAAACATGCTGGGGGAGGATTTATGAAGCTTAATATGCTTGATATCGTCGGTCAAATCGCCGATCTAAAAGACACTGACTATAAAAACACCATGGCGCTTGCCGTTCTCATTGAGCTTTTAATCGAAAAAGGCTATTTTACAAGGCAGGAATTTGCCCAAAAGGCCAATCAACTTGAACATGATACTATGGCTGAAATATTACTCAAACGAAGGCTTGGACAGTAAATGAATACTCTCATATAGACAAAAACCGGAGCCATAAGGCTCCGGTTTTAATATGTTCTATCTAAAATTCCGGCTCAATTAAGCCGTAGTTGCCGTCTTTGCGACGATACACAACATTTACCTCTTCAGTGTCTGAATTAGTGAATACATAGAAGTCATGATTGATAAGGTTCATCTGCATGACAGCTTCTTGAGTATCCATAGGTTTTACGGCAAAACGCTTCGTTTTTATAATCTTAAAATCATCATTCTCAGGTACCGGCACGCTGGTGCTTGCAACAAGTTCTCCTTTGAAGACGCCATTGCGCAGCTTGCGAGCAAGTTTGGTTTTATATTTTTCAATCTGTTTTTCCAGCTTTTCAATTACCAAGTCAATTGAAGTGTACATATCCATGGTGGACTCTTCACCGCGTAACAGCATGCCATTAACAGGCACAGTCACCTCTACGATATGGCTACCCTTTTCTACTGTGAGGAGAACAGTAATTTCACCTATAGCGCCAAAGTATTTAGTAACTTTGCCGACACGCTTTTCGACATAGTCTTTCAATGCTGGTGTGATTTCAATATTTTTTCCTCTTACGGTTATTGCCATAACTGCACATCCCCCTTCTGGTATTCTATTTATTATTATTCTCCATAAAGAAAAAAATTCCTGTATCTAAACGACGAATTTTATAAAATTTTCGCAAAATTTGTCCCAAAATTCATCCTAAAAGATGTATCGAACCGCCACATAAACCTGCACGCACGTAAAAAGGGTCCAACAGGCACGTACCTATTGGACCCTTTATGACAATTAAAAACCCGGCATACGCCGGGTTGATAGTAGCACTATTATGCTTTCACAACGTTAGCAGCTTGCGGTCCGCGAGCGCCTTCAACGATGTCAAATTCAACTTGTTGGCCTTCAGCAAGAGCTTTGAAGCCTTCTTCTTGAATAGCTGAGAAGTGTACGAAAACGTCGCCGCCGTCTTCTCTCTCGATAAATCCATAGCCTTTTTCGGCGCTAAACCATTTAACTTTACCAATCATCCTGAAAATTCCTCCTAAAATAAACTGCAGGCCATACTATGAATGATGACCACGGATTTGAGTATACCACTTCTGGTTATAACTGTCAACGTTCGCAGGTCATCTATTTCTATTTTTTTCCATTAGAGAATTTTAGATAGGAAAGTCTTGGTACGATCTTCTTTAGCCGCATTAAAAAAGTGATCAGGTGTACCTTCCTCAATAATGCGTCCCTCATCCATGAAAATAACCCTGTCGCCAACCTCGCGGGCAAAGCCCATTTCATGGGTGACAACAGCCATTGTCATACCTTCTTTGGCCAAAGTCTTCATTACATCTAGAACCTCGTTAATCATTTCCGGATCAAGCGCCGAGGTAGGCTCGTCAAACAGCATGACCTTTGGCTTCATAGCTAATGCTCGAGCAATAGCCACCCGTTGCTGCTGGCCGCCGGAAAGCTGTTCTGGATAAGCACTAGCTTTATCGTTTAGGCCAACCTTATCGAGCAAGTCCAAAGCAACCTTTTCGGCATCGGCCTTAGACATCTTGCGCACCTTCATCGGTGCCAGCATAATGTTGTCAAGCACTGACATGTGAGGGAAAAGGTTAAACCTCTGAAAAACCATGCCAACTTCTTCCCGTACCTTATTTATGTTAGCTTCACTGGTAAGCGGAATGCCATCTACAATAATTTCGCCTTCAGTCGGCTCTTCTAGATAATTGATACAGCGCAGCAGCGTACTTTTACCTGAACCGCTTGGGCCGATGATAACGACAACTTCTTTTTCCTTAATATTGGCGTCAATACCCTTTAAAACATGTAGTTTTCCAAACTTCTTATGCAGACCTTTAATGGTTATCATCCGATTTTATACCTCCGCTCCAGATAATCCACCAAGCGGGAAATAGTCAGTGTCATAATTAGATATATTACGGCAACTGTCAGCCAAATCTCAAATGACCCGTAAGTACGGGCAATGATCAGCTGGCCGCGGCGGGTAAGTTCCTCAAACCCGATGACAGACACCAGCGATGAATCTTTAAGCATGGCAATAAACTCGTTGCCAAGAGGAGGAATGATACGTTTGAAAGCCTGCGGCAGAATAATATGGTACATTGTTTGCCCCCAGGTCATGCCAAGCGAACGGCCGGCTTCCATCTGGCCTTTGTCAATCGACTGGATACCACCGCGAAAAATCTCCGCTACATAAGCTCCGCTATTGATACCGCAAGCTGTAATAGCCGCGACGAACGGGTCAATTCGCTGACCTAAAATAAGCGGCAACGCAAAATATATAATAAATATCTGAACAAGCAGCGGCGTACCGCGGATAAAGTCAACATATAGAGTCGCAGCCATCTTGACAGCCCAATTTTTTGACAACCTCGCGATACCGACAAACATACCGATTAGAAGACCGATACCAACACTGATAGCAGTAATCTGAATAGTAATTCCGGCACCCATAAGCAGCAAGGGGAGCGACCGTACAATCAAATCAAAATCAAAATTCATAATTTCACCCTTAAATTCTTTAGTACTAATGTATATTAATGCACATAAAAATTATATGCATACAGTTTAATAGTGTCAATGGTTTTTTAAGGATTCTTAGAGTTGCTACCATGAGGAGGCTAGGTATAGCAACTAATTTATTATAAAAGGCGCGATACGGAATCGCGCCTCAATTAGTTTACTTAGCTTTTTTACCGAACCACTTTTCGTATATTTTATCATACTCGCCATTCTTTTTCAACTCATCTAAAGCCTTGTTAACTTTTTCGGCCAGTTCGGTATTATTTTTTGCAACTGCCAAGCCGTATTCCTCAGCATTAGCAACTTCGCCAACTAATTTTGCGTCTTTGTCGCCGCCCTGGGTCAGATAATACTGATTAACAGGGAGGTCATTCATAACAGCGTCTGCGCCGCCGTTTTTAAGTTCCATGTATGCTTCTGAGTTGCTGTTGAACTCGCGAACTTGTGCATTTTTGATTTTATGGGCTTCGCTTGCCGAAGTGGTTCCGATCTGAACAGCAATACGTTTGCCTTCAAGATCTTTAAAACTGTTAATTGTATTGTTGTCCTTCTTTACGACAATGGACAAACCTGACTTGTAGTAAGGTTTGGAGAAGCTGACTTTTTGTCCGCGTTCCTCGGTGATGCTCATCGCTGAAGCAATCATGTCAATTGCATTTGTCTGCAGTGCAGGAATAAGTCCGTCAAAGCCCATATTCTGAATCTCAACTTGATAGCCCATTTGCTTGCCGATTGCTTTTGCAAGGTCGATATCAAATCCGACATACTCTTTTGACTTTTCATCTTGGAATTCAAATGGCGGGAATGTCGCTTCCGCTCCTACCTTCAAAACCTTAGTCTGAGCTGGAGCTGCTTGTTTACCGCATCCGACTAGTCCCAATGTCAGTACGAAAACTGCCAGAATCAGCATTGCTACCGTTCTCTTAGACATCGTAATACCCCCTCTAATTTTTCACCTTAATAATTATACAACATAATGTATGCTTAGCAAATATGGCATTATCGTCCAAAATGGCAAAAAAAGAGCGCTATCGCTAAGATAACGCTCTTTGCTTAATTTTGCTGTCATTTATATTACTAAGGCTTAACACCAAACCATTTTACGTAGATTTTTTCATATTCGCCATTTTTCTTTATTTCGTCGAGAGCTTTGTTGATTTTATCTGTCAGCTCAGTATTCTTCTTAGCAACAGCCAGACCATAGTCTTCAGCAGTGAGCGGCTCGCCTACTACTTTAGCATCTTTACTGCCGGTTTGAACAAGGTAGAAGTCGTTAACAGGCTTGTCATTAATTACAGCATCTACGCCGCCAGCTTTAAGTTCCATAAAAGCTTCGGGAGCACTGTTAAACTCACGCACTTTTGAATCTTTAATCTTTTTGGCTTCTTCTGCACCGGTTGTACCGATTTGAGCAGCAATTCTCTTACCTTCAAGATCCTTGAAGCCTTTAATAGCTGCATTATCGCTCTTAACAACAATAGTCAGACCGGATTTATAATAAGGCTTGGAGAAGTTGACTTTCTTTAAGCGTTCTTCTGTGATGGTCATGCCGGAAGCGATGACATCAATATTGCCTGCTTCCAGGGCAGGAATGAGTCCGTCAAAGCCCATGTTCTGGAACTGAATTTCATAACCCATTTGCTTACCGATAGCTTTCATTAGGTCAATATCAAAGCCTACATATTCTTTAGACTTTTCATCCTGAAACTCAAAAGGCGCAAAAGCAGCGTCGGCCCCAACCTTCAATACTTTCTTAGTAGGCGCAGCAGCCTGCTGTCCACAACCTGCTAGTCCAATGGCTAATACGAACATACCTAAAACAATAAGTGCAATAATCTTTTTGGACACCGTGATTACCTCCCCGTGTATTTATCTTGTTTATAATTATACATTAATGACGTATAAATAATCAAGAGGTTTTTTAAAAAAATTTACAAGTAATAATTGACGAGTAACGAGTAATAGGTACCCCAGACATTCCGCTATACTAGTATTTTTGCTCTCACTTTTCACTTATTACTTATCTCTCATCACCCATTACTCCCCATAAAAAGCAAAAAACCCGGCATAACCGGGTCTTGTTTCACTTTATAGAAACTACTATTCTGAAGCAGTCTCAGCGATTGCTTCTTCTTGCTCTCTCCGCGCGGTAAAGCAGTCGCGGCAGAAGATAGGACGGTCGTTACGAGGTTTAAAAGGCACTTGCGTTGTTACGCCGCATTGAGCGCAAACCGCTTCATACATTTCGCGCTGTGCCGCGCGTGGTTCGCCTCCGTCACGATTACGTCTTCTGGCGTCGCGGCATTCACGGCAGCGCGCCGGTTCATTTTCGAAACCTTTTTCCGCATAAAATTGCTGTTCGCCTGAAGTGAAAATAAACTCTTTCCCGCACTCCTTGCACCTCAGAGCTTTATCCTGGAAAGCCATTTAAGAAATCCCCTCACCTTATGCAGTTTAAAAACCCTTTGCTTAGCCGACCTGGTCTTTGACCCCACACTCGCCTGCTGGAAGGTTTGCTAATAGGATTTAACCCCTCACTACTACTTCTCTCGGACTACTATATCTTGTCAACTGTCCGGCAGGGCTTACATCTAAGCCGCACCATGCTCAAAGCCTACTTTGGGCTCCTTACGTGGATCGTTTCGCCTGCGACTGGCATCGATTTTCAACCACAGACCTAAGCAAACTGGTTCTTATATTAAATTATAGAAGTGGTTCCAGGAAAATGCAAGGAAAAATCACTGGAAGAAATGATAAAGGGTCTACTTTAGCACAAGCTGCATCTATATTAGATAGTTATATTTAGAAGATTACCTGCTTCAAAAGCAGGACTGTATTCACCCTTGCTATTATAAATCGCCGGTGTTTTGAACAACCTTGAGCATATTTTCATCTGCCTTATAGCATTAGAAAGTACGCACGGTCTTGCCAGATTATTACGCAACCGCGGAGGTTTAGCTGCTAGCTTTTCGGATAAATATCCATTTATCTTTACTTTTTGCGCACGCGAAATACCGGCAACCGCATTAACGCGATAACCGGCCTCAGCATAATAATCCAAATAACCAATTATATTTCCGCTATATTTAGAAATAATCATAGCTTACCCTCATAAAACATAATTTGTTATATTTTATGAAAGGCAGTCCAAATTATTCCAAATGTTATATGGATATCTCTTTTCTAAGCAAGTTTCTCATTAGCATCAAATTTGCCAACAACAAAAAAAGTACCTCGAGCCTTTAAGATTAGTTGACCTATACCATCTATAATCTCAACCTCAGCCACCATGGTACTCTTCCCACCATGCACCACCCTGCCGATACCCTTAAGAGCTTTTTGCGGTGCGGCTGCTTTGATAAAATTCATATTCATTTCCAAAGTAACTACCTTATTGCCGGACGTCGCACAGGCCACGCCCATCGATGTGTCTGCCAGCGATGCCAATGCTCCGCCATGTGCCACATTATATAAGTTAGTATGCTTGTCCTCTTCCACTGGCATGGTTATCTCAGCATAACCATCTCCCAGCTCAGATACCTCCATCTTTAAAAACTTGACATACGGATTACTCTCATAAATCTCAAACAAAAAATCCTTTAACAACAATAATCCTCCCCATGGGGTAAGGTTTGACTTATTTAAAAAATCGACTTAGTGCCCTCAATTTTCCTTCAAAAAATCATACTTATATCCCCGCGAATATTTTTTCAGGTCACCATTAAATCCGGTCAACAAAACATGCCGGACTGCACCTCTTGTAATACTTCCACCTAAGATCATCTTTAGTAATTATACGGTCAAGGCAGAAAAAAATCAACGAAGCGGCCTTGCATTAGTACACATCTCATATACTTAACATATCATGTATTAAAAGATGAGCTACTTAGTAAATAACCCTACAGTACCCTACAGAACATTATTAGAGGAGGCCAAGTAAATGGCTAAAGAATGTTGTACAAATAAATTTTGTCCAAGCGGAAATCCAGAAAAAAACAGTGAAGTAGCTGAAGGCTTAAACGTCTATCTGGCAAATTTAAACGTACTTTATGTAAAACTTCATAACATCCACTGGAATGTTGTCGGAGTAGGCTTTTTCGACATCCATAAGAAAACTCAGGAACTTTATGAACAAGTTGCAGAAGATGTCGATGCAGTTGCCGAAAGAATTAAAATGCTAGGCTGCTGCCCCCTCGCATCAATGCAGGACTACCTAGAAGCGGCTACAATCTGTGAACTTCCCTGCGAGGATATGAACGGCCAGTGCGCAGCCAAACTCATTATTGATGATTTCTGCTGCCTGCTAAGACTTGTTAAGAAAATCGATGAGTCAGCAAATGAAATTTGCGACGATTGCACAATAGCCCTAATGTCTGAAGCAAGATGTTTCTTCGAAAAACAAATCTGGTTATTAAGTGCGTATCTTACAAGGTGCTAAGCGCTTGGAGAAAAAGAAATGCCGACGGTATTTCTTTTTTTTTTTGCGCTTGGCAGAAATAAATCTGACCAACTTCTATATCCAACAACTTTCCGGAAGGAAATCGAGTATTTATGTCAAAACAATACACAGTTTACAAAATTAGACAATTTAAGCTTGTTGCATATCCGGGAGGGTGCTTCGTGAAAGATAATGAAAAGAGCAAAGAACAACTTTTACATGAACTAGCAGCTATACGCCAGCAAATGCAGGCTATGACAGCAATGCATGAATCTGATGCCCGATTCGCAACCGCCTTCAACTCCAGTCCTATCCCTATGTGTATTACTAAATTCCCCGAGGGGCGTTATGTCAGCGTTAATGACATTTTTATTGATTTAACCGGCTATTCCCGCCAGGAGGTTCTGGGCCGGACCTCTATATATTTAAACATATGGGCCAATAATAGCGATCGATTGAAATTTGTTGAGTCATTACAAAATAAAAGGCCAATATATAATGAAGAAATCCAGTTCCGTATTAAATCAGGTGAAATAATCACTACTCTATACTCGGCAGAATACGTAATCATTGCAGAAAAAGACTACATTTTAAGCTCAGCCATTGATATAACTCAGCTTAAGCAAGCCCAAGAAGCCTTACAACGCAGCGAGCGAGAATTTAAATCTCTTGCTGAGAATTCACCAGATATTATTGCCCGTCTTGATAAAGACCTCCGTCACGTATATATTAATCCCACGATAGAATTAATGACCGGAATAGCAGCGGAGTTATTCATTGGCAGGACTCAGCAAGAAGTCGGAATTTCTCGGACTTTTTGTGATCTTTGGACGGAACATCTAACTAAAGTATTTGTGACTAAAGAAAAATCACAGATTGAGTCAACGTTTGTAAATTTCCGCGGACAAGAGATCTATTATCAGGCTCGACTTGTACCTGAATTCGGAGCAGATGGCGCGGTTGAATTTGTTTTATGTAACATTCGTGATATTACCGCATTAAAGAATACTGAGACAGCTTTGCGCATTAGTGAAGATCGCAAGCAACGCTTATTGACCGCTATCCCGGATCTCTTATTTCGAGTTAATAAATCTGGTATATATCTAGACTGTCATGGGGCAAAAACAAACCTTTTGTATGCTTCGCCGGATGTTTTAATAGGAAAAAGCATAAGAGAAATCTTGCCAGCAGATCCAGCTGAAAAAATTATGCATTACCTTGAACAGACTTTTGACTTAGGCCAAGAGCAGACCTTTGAGTACCAACTCCCAATCAACGGACGTCTATGTTCATTTGAAGCCCGGATTGTTGCTACCGGCGAAGATGATATTCTCTGCATTGCCCGTGATATCACAGAATTAAAGCTTCTGCAAAATGAGATTACCCGTCTCGACAGATTGAACTTAGTTGGTGAAATGGCTGCCAGCATCGGGCACGAAGTACGAAACCCTATGACAACCGTTCGGGGTTTTCTGCAAATGCTCAGCCGCAAACCGGAATTACTGAATTTCAACGACTTCTTCACACTAATGATTGAAGAGCTTGACCGGGCTAATGCAATTATCAGTGAGTTTCTCTCTCTGGCCAAAAATAAGGCTGTCAGCTTGGAACCCCACAACCTGAATTCCATCATTAAATCTATTGAGCCACTCATTCAGGCTGATGCAGCTATTTCTGATAAATGTTTGCGGCTAGAGCTTTCCGATATACCTGATTTACTTGTTGATGCTAAAGAGATACGTCAACTAATTCTGAATCTTACCCGCAATGGCTTGGAAGCGATGCCGCCGGGAAAAGCCCTTACAATAAAAACTTACCAGGAGGGAAATGAGGCAATCTTAGCTGTCCAGGACGAAGGACACGGAATTGACCCTAACTTACTGGAAAAGCTTGGTACGCCATTCCTTACAACTAAAGAAACCGGTACCGGACTAGGCCTTCCAATCTGCTACAGTATTGCTAAACGGCATAATGCGGAAATCACAATTGAAACTGGAGCAAACGGTACTACCTTTGGGGTTTTGTTTAAGAATTAAAATAATAAATTGAGTACGAGGCTGGAAAGCCGTTGATAAAACAACCGAGCTATGCTGAAATTAAAGTTTTAGCATAGCTCGGTTTGGGTCTTGGTTGGGGTCATTTGTTGGGATCTCCCATAGTATTTGTGAGACACATACTAGGGCAGACCCCAGAGTTTCCTTGAGTAATACTTGCTCTATCTTTTTATTCCACCAAAACTAAGGTTCTGAGTAATTCTTGCAAGTCTTCCTGCGCCATCGGTAATGCTTACACCTCCAAAGGAGTTACTCTGAGTACTCGCTAGCAAATGCCCCGATGTATCGTTGATATTACTACCTAAAAAATTATTCTCATGTGCTTGGGCAATTAGCCCAGTATGGGGATCGGTGAAATCCGTTCCGCCAGAAGCACTAGAGCTCGTCTGTATTATCAGGCTACCATGACTATCCTTTATATCAGCTCCACCAACATTGTTTTCATGAATTTGGTACGCGAGCTGACCATGTTTATCAAATACACTTATAGCGTCTGCGGTCTTATGTACTGTTCCTAATAAATCGCCGTGATCTCCACTAATTTCTACTGAAGAATCAATATCGCCATGCGCGAGTAGACCCGTTATTGCATCTAATAAGTTATCCAGCATGTCATCCACCTTATTTCGATATCTTAGTCTGTAGTCTTCAAATACCTAATCAACCTTCGGCATTTGCCAAGACTCTTTCAGCATCTAGCCCTTCTGGTCTTTTCAAGTATGATAGCGTCTTTGGTGTGAAAAAAGTATTCTTATCTTCTGAATGGTACTTGTACCATTGTTCTACCTTATTGCTACGAAGTTCTTTATCATTAAATGAGAATGTATTAATTCCGTCATGAAGTTCATCTATTGTCATCAAAAGTGCAAGTGCAAAATCACTATCTACTTGTTCTCGGGAGATATTAAGCTTTTTGCCCTCAGTATTTAGCATTACCATGACAGTTTTCATTTGTCCAATTAGTTCATCTAAATAGGAAAAAAGCAAGCCCATATTATTAGCAAACGCTCTCTCTAGCTGTTTGCTATGCAGTAAAAATAATTTTTCATGTTCACTTGTTGTAGTTTCTTCTTGATCTCGCTTTTTATCAATCTTCTTGCAAAATAGATAATACCCAACTATACCGCCTATGAGCGTTCCTAACGGCCCCCCCGCAGTGCCCACAAGTGCACAGATAAAAATAGCAGGATAGTTTGCCTTCGTCTCTTTCAGCGCATCTACAATATCTTGCTTTTGGTACAACGGCTTTATCTTATTTAAATGTCCAAAATAATTCCGCCCATAGGTTACAGTATCCTGCATAATCGATTTAATTGTATTCTTAACCCCGATTTTTTGCTGTGCTGACATAGCCGGTTTTTGGACGATATTCTTATAACGCTCATCCATTAGTATTACATTATCTAAAAAGGTCTCCCAATACGCTTCAAGAAATTCAATGATACTATCAGGTAGCTCTAACTCCATCCTTTTCTCCAGAATATGCATTGCTGCCCTCACAAATATCTCTCATTACATTACGGGCCATCAGTCTGGCCTCAACGGACATCGGATCAATATCTTTGGGCATTTCTTCTAATAACATCCTAAATAAACTTACATTAATGCCTTCATAAAAAATCCCGAATTCGTTTGGAACGGCAATAGTAATTGCTCCATATCGAATGTATTCCGACATTATAGCAAATAAATCATCTAAACTTAGCTTTCCTGCCTGATAATGGGATTCTAAATATCTTGTATACTTTGCGATAGTAGGAGCTTTTGCCTCATTTGTTCCCTGTGTCATCATCTGCCTCCAATAAGTTAGGTATTTTATTCCAGATTAATAACTTCATTATAAGTTAACATATGTAATTACTCAATCTTTAAATAGACAATACCTCCCCAGCCTACGTTACCTCGACAAGCTATTAGTAAAAGAGCCAAGAGCAAACGCCCATGGCCGTGTGGTAACTGTATTAACCTGCCTTCAATACAATTAACGAAGTAATTGGAGAACACCTTGAGGCTGCTGGTTGGCTTGAGCCAGCATCGCTTGAGCGGCCTGGGTGAGAATGTTGTACTTCTGTTTAGCCGGGGTCAGGCCTTGCGTTATTGCGCTTTTTGTTTCGTTCCGCAATCCAATAGGGCAACCTGTTCTTTCAATGCAGCATCCTTAGCAATACTGTTAAATCCTCTCGAAATTCTAGAAGGATCGACTTTAAATTCCGTGGCAAGTTCTTGCGCAGTAGCAATACGATTTTTGATAGCTAGGTAAATTATTACGTTTCTTGCAATAACTGCCTCTCTTGTACGATTTTGACTCTTCAGGTATTCCACTGTGAGAGAAAACTCAGCACTAATTAGACTTATAAAATCTGCTAGCGGGATATTAGTAGCAGTGCTTCGAATTTTAACTATATCATCTTCTCTATTGAAATAGGCTCTTTCAATATCGTCGCATTCATTGTAAGAGTCCATGAATTTAATATACTTATGAATTGCACTTTCACGATTATCAGCAAATATATTTAAAACTGGTTTGGTATTGATAATATCACTACTAACTTTCAGATATTCCCTATGACTACTCCAAGAATAATCTAAACCTGTGGAAAGCCCAGCCTTAACCGGATTATAGTGAATATACTTTACGATCATCTGCAAATACGCATCTTTATTACATAGCTTTGCATTGTACCTTTGCTGAAAAACATGACCGACATGTTTATGCTTCAAATTGTAGTACTGGGTGTACGATTGCTGAATTCCCTGCATTATCTTTGCTAAGGGATGTTGACCGACTTCTAACAACAAATGAACATGATTATCCATTAATGCGTACGCATAGAGCAGACAATTATATTTGTCCTTATAATTAGCTGTCAGTGCTAAATACTTTGACTTGTCCTGATCGTCATTAAATACAGCCTCTTTGTTATTACCACGTGCAGTAACATGATAGATTGCGCCGTCAAAATGTACTCTTAGCGGTCTAACCATATTATCACCTTCGCATATGATTTTAACCATATATTACCACACATACGCAATAACGCAAGGCCTGACCCTAAAACAAAAGATTTAGTGTGCTGTTGTATCCTTATTAATCCATTGCGATGCCTTGTCAATAGCATTTACTTCGGCTTGCAGAATGTTTACCCATTCCTGCACCTGAGCTAGCTCCTTTTCGCCGAGGCATCTGCCAGCAGCGTAGGTCGCGAGGTTTCGCATTTCAAGCAACTTCGCCTCAATTTTATCCAGTGCCTCTAGACGCAGCCTAACCCATTCGAGATGCTCGCGATGTATTTCTTCTGTTATTAGATCGCTCATATCAGTTCACGTCCGTTCTGTTCTCATTCAGAAAACGCAATAACGCAAGGCCTGACCCTAGCAAAAAAGGGGGCAATTAATTGCCCCCTTAAGCTATCATCAGCCTTGATAGTCGAACCGCCGACCGGCATTTGGCTGTCCACCGTCATATGCTTGCGCGACGCCGTGTTGCTGTTGTAGCTG
>Ga0074195_1003011_pt1 | contig 16920 bp, 9 predicted proteins | sample EPASupsiteHSE623_FD_64525 | JGI IMG/M metagenome (GOLD analysis project Ga0074195, IMG submission 64525) | Bioremediated contaminated groundwater from EPA Superfund site, New Mexico - Sample HSE6-23 | ecosystem: Environmental > Aquatic > Deep subsurface > Groundwater > Contaminated ...
AAGTGATGGAGGAGAGGGTGAAAAAAAAATGGCTCCGAAACAATGTGAGATTTATAAACAGCTACCTCGCTTTGCCTGATCTGCTCGAATATCTCCAACTTACCGATATCTATTTATTTACATCCAACGATCCCAACCAGGCTGTAAGCGGAACTTTTGTCTATGCCATGAGTTGCGCCTGCCCTATCATCTCCACCCCTATTCCCCATGCAAAAGAGGTATTGGACCGAGATACAGGCATAATTTTCGATTTCCATGACTCAGAACAGCTGGCAGTAGCCGTAAAACATTTGCTCACGGACGAACAACTCTGTCGGAATATGAGTACAAATACACTGGAGAAAATCATATCAACATCCTGGGAAAATTCAGCAGTGGCCCATGCCATGCTGCTTGAAAACATTGCCGGGAATGAGATTGACCTGCAATACAACCTCCCTCCCATTAACCTGAATCATGTCAGAAAAATGACAACGCGTACCGGGATCATTCAGTTTTCGAAAATCAACCAGCCTGATGTCAGTTCCGGTTATACCCTGGATGACAATGCCCGGGCCCTGGTCGCCACCTGCATGTATTTTAATCTGACCGGGAATAAAGAGATTATACCTGAAATAGATAAATATCTCGGGTTCATTAACCATTGTCAGCAACCTGCAGGCGATTTTCTGAACTATGTTGACATGGATAACAAGTTTACCAGTCAAAACCAAAGGGTAAATCTCGACGATGCCAATGGACGGGCAGTCTGGGCTTTAGGATATTTATCGTCCATGCATGGCAACCTTCCCGATAAGGTTATTTCAGCAACTGAAACAATGATGGCAAAGGCCCTTACACATATAAGTACAGTTTATTCGACAAGGGCAATGGCTTTCGCGATAAAAGGGATTTACCTTTTCCGGAGTGTTAACAAGTCGACGGAAAATCTAGCCCTTTTGACAATGCTTGCCGACAGGCTGGTTCAGATGTACCGGCACGAATCGAACCCTGATTGGCAGTGGTTTGAGGAATATCTGACTTATGCGAACAGTATCCTGCCCGAAGCGATGTTATATGCCTGGTTGCTGACAAGAAATCCAGCCTATAAGGAGATCGCCTTATCGTCTCTGAATTTCCTGCTTTCACAAACCTTTGGTGAAAACGGGATTGAACCAATTTCCAACAAAACGTGGCTTAAAAAAGGAGAAACAAGAGGCCAATTTGGGGAACAACCGATTGATGTTGCTTATACCATTATGACTTTGAGCAAGTTTTACGATGTATTTATGGATGAGACCATCCGGCTGAAGATGGAGACATCCTTCAACTGGTTTCTGGGTAACAACCGCCTGCATCAGATTGTTTACAATCCATGCACGGGTGGATGTTATGACGGGCTGGAAGAGACGCATGTAAACATCAACCAGGGGGCAGAATCAACGGTAAGTTACCTGCTGGCCAGACTAATCATGGAAAAGCATAAACATTCAGTTAACGCCCTCGGCATGCTATCGAGAAAGCATGTCACAGTGCATACAAAGCACAGTAAACGTGTTTATTCAACCAATCGGAATAACTGACATGATTGACCGATTCATTATAACTGCATCAAAACACGATTGCTTTCTCAACCGTATCAAGATGCAGTATCAAATGTGTGAATTATGTAAGTTTTAGTAAAAATTATGTAATTTTTATTATGAATATGGCTTGCAACTTTGCATGAAATTTGGACTGTATCGAATTCGACCAGTCTGACAAAATAATCAACCTTTGAAACTATTTATCAAGTATATGGTGAGTACCCGCTGTAAAATGGCGGTGAAGGAGGCATTGAAAAATCTCGGGCTGCATTTTATAGTTGTCGATTTGGGTGAAGTCGAGGTGATGGAGACCATTTCCGCAAATCAGCGGGAAAGCCTGGCCATTGCGTTACGTGAATCGGGTCTCGAATTAATGGATGATAAAAGATCGGTTTTAATTGAAAAAATAAAGAATGTCATCATTGAAATGGTTCACTATTCCAATGAACCCAATAAAATGAACTTCTCTGATTTTTTAAGCGAGAAATTACATCACGATTATACCTACCTGGCAAATTTATTTTCAGAGATCCAGGGAACAACCATTGAGCAATTTATTATTTCCCATAAAATTGAACGTATCAAAGAACTGATCATCTACGATGAGCTGAATATCACAGAGATTGCCTGGAAGATGAACTACAGCAGTGTTGCACATCTTTCCAATCAATTTAAAAAGGTCACCGGGCTCACTCCATCACATTTTAAACAATTGAAGACCAAGCGGAGAAACCCGATTGAAGAAATTTGAAATTAATTGACAAGGAAATGACGTCAGTGAAAAAACCGGATGAATTAGCTATTACATTGAAAGCGCTTGCTATACAGAAAGCAGAGAATGAAAAACTGGTAGCAGAATTAATCATTGTCAGACAGAAGCTTGCCTTTCATAAAGTGGAGAAAGGCAAGCGCGCAGCAGAATTGGGCATAGCGACCAAAGAACTCATCTTTCAAAACAAGGAGAAAGGCAAGCGTGCTGCAGAACTGGGCATTGCCAACAAAGAACTCATCTATCAAAACAAGGAAAAAGGCAAGCGGGCAGCAGAGTTAGGCATTGCCTATAAAGAACTCATCTTTCAAAACAAGGAGAAAGGCAAGCGTGCAGCAGAGCTGGGCATTGCCAACAAAGAACTCATCTTTCAAAACAAGGAAAAAGGGAAACGGGCAGCGGAGTTAAAAATCGCCAATTATGCCCGTAGCCTGATCGAAGCCAGTCTTGACCCACTGTTTACTATTAATCTGAAGGGAAAAATTACCGATATGAATGATGCGTCTATAAATATGACCGGCATATCGCGTGAGAAATTATTAGGGACAGATTTTTTCGATTATTTTACCGAACCGCAAAAGGCGCGCCAGGTATACCAGGAGGTCTTCTCAAAGGGTTTTGTTGCTGATTATCCGCTGACTATTGTTGACGGAAAACTGACTGATGTTTTGTTCAACGGTTCAGTGTATAAAGATGACCTGGGAAATGTGATTGGGGTGGTTGTCGTGGCACGGGATATTACCGACCAGAAAAGGACTGCCACCGAATTAACTGAGGCAATTGTCTTTGCTGAGCTGGCCACAGCGATTGCCGAGGAGGCAAAAAGCAAAGCGGAGGGTGCAACGCGCGTTGCCGAAGATGCCGTGAAAGCGAAGCAGCAGTTCCTTTCGAACATGAGCCATGAGATCCGTACCCCGATGAATGCGATCATTGGCTTCACAAAGGTGCTGCTGAAAACCGATATGTCGGCAAAGCAAAAGGAATATCTGCAGGCCATCAAAATGAGCGGCGATGCACTGATCGTTCTGATAAACGACATCCTTGATCTTGCAAAGGTAGATGCCGGGAAGATGATCTTCGAGAAGACGCCATTTAAAATGGCCCTTTCGATCTCAGCCATGCTTCATCTGTTTGAGACAAAAATCCAGGAAAAGAATTTAGCGCTGGTCAAAGAATATGACAATAAAATACCTGAGGTGCTTGTTGGCGACCCGGTGCGCTTGCATCAGATTATCCTGAATCTTGTCAGTAATGCGGTAAAGTTTACCTCAAAAGGAACGATCAAGGTAAGTGTGAGATTGAAAAATGAGGATGAGGAGAATGTAACCGTCGAGTTTGCCGTTACGGATACCGGTATCGGAATTCAGCAGGATAAAATCAAAGATATTTTTAAAAACTTTCAGCAGGCATCCAGTGGCACGGCCCGGTTGTACGGCGGAACAGGGTTAGGTCTTGCCATCGTCAAACAACTGGTTGAATCGCAGGATGGGACCATTCAGGTAACCAGTAGCGTTGATGAGGGATCCACTTTCAGTTTTTGTTTAAGCTTTCAAAAAACAAATGACGAGGCCGAAATGGAGGCCAAAAGTGCAGAATCAGATACAGAGATTAAAGATCTGAAAGTTCTTGTGGTTGAAGACATTGCACTCAACCAATTACTTATGAAAACACTGCTGGATGATTTTGGATTTGAATGCGGTATTGCTTCAAACGGAAAAATAGCCGTCGACAAATTAAAAGACAATGCATACGATATCATTTTGATGGATTTACAGATGCCTGAGATGAACGGGTTTGAAGCGACCGATTATATCCGGAACGTATTGCATTCCGACATTCCCATCATCGCACTCACCGCTGATGTTACCACCGTCGACCTGGCAAAATGCAAAGTGGTCGGCATGAATGATTACATCGCCAAACCGGTTGATGAAAGATTACTATACAGTAAAATTGTCGGACTGGTAAAAAAGCTTTCTCCTTCAAGTCTGGTTGCATCAGCTATGAATGCCACCGATGACACGAAAAAACTCAAATGTACGGATATGGATTATCTGAACCACCGAACAAAATCAAATCCTGCCCTGATGATGGAGATGATTGCACTTTATCTTGAACAAACCCCTCCCCTGATCAGCGCCATGAACCGGAGTTTTCTGGAAAAAGACTGGAATTCGCTTTATTCCGCGGTACATAAAATGATTCCCTCCTTTGCCATCATGGGGATCAGTATCGACTTTGAAAATATGGCAAAAAAGGTTCAGGATTTTGCAAGTACACAGAAACAGGCCGATGGGATACATGACCTGGTCATAAAGCTTGATAGTGTTTGTTCGCAGGCATGTTGCGAATTGGAAGAAGAGTTAAACCGGATAAAAAACGCCAGTTAATGAACACAATAAATAAAATTAAAATATTCCTTGTCGACGATGATGCATTGTATCTGAAATCACTGGAAATTGAATTCCTCCAGCATGGCGATTTTATCATCGAAACCTTTTCAACAGGTGAACTTTGTATAGCGGCCCTGTCGCACAATCCGGATGTGATCATTCTGGATTACCTGCTTGACGGTATTGACAAGAATGCAATGAACGGAATAGATACCCTGGATAAAATTATTGCCTACAACCCAGATATTCCGGTGGTGATGCTGAGCGCCCAGGATAAAATTGATGTAGCCATTGACTGCATGCATCACAAGGCTTTTGATTATGTCGTAAAAAGCGAAACTGCATTTATGCGTTTGCAGAAGATCATCACAACCATTTTCCGTTACAAAAAGCTGGAAAAGGAGTTGAACTGGTATATGGACAGGATGTAATCGACCAATCAATGTGGTTTTCCAAATCCAGAGAGGAGGTCCTTAACAAACTGCAGGTCGATGCTTCACTGGGTCTTTCTGAGGATGAAGCAAAAATCAGGCTGCAGCAGCACGGGGACAATAAACTTCAGGCGAAACAAAAAAAGAGTATTTTCCGGTTATTCCTGGCCCAGCTTCAAGACTGGCTCATCTACATTTTATTTGCTGCTGTGGTTATCACCCTGTTCATGGGTGAGTATGTTGATGCAACAATCATCATCCTCGTAATCATTACCAATGCAGTTCTTGGGGTAATCCAGGAAGTCAAAGCCGGTAAAGCGATTGAAGCGCTCCGGAAGATGTCATTTCCCAGGGCGCTGGTCCGCAGAGACGGGATGATCAAAGAAATTGAATCGGTGAATGTGGTGCCTGGCGATATCCTTGTTCTCGATGCCGGACGATTTATTGCTGCAGACCTTCGTCTCATCGAATCGGCAAATCTTCAGATTGATGAATCAGCGCTAACCGGGGAATCTGTTCCCGCTGACAAAGATGCCTCCTTGGTTCATGACGACCCCAAAACACCTTTGGGCGATCGCTCGAATGCTGCCTTTATGTCAACCCTGGTTACTGGTGGCAGAGGGGTGGGCGTTGTGGTTGAAACCGGTATGAATACCGAAATCGGCAAAATCGCCAACATCATAATCACCGAAAAAAAGGCCAGGACCCCGCTTGAAATCCGGTTAAGCAACCTGGGCAAAACACTTGGCAAGTTCGCCATCGGAATCTGCATTATTATTTTCATCGTGGCATTGCTCCAGGGGCGAAATCTGTCTGACATGTTCCTGATGTCGGTTTCCCTGGCGGTAGCGGCCATTCCCGAAGGTTTGGCAGCCATTGTCGCTGTGGTCCTGTCCATCGGAGTTACAAAGATGTCAGGAAAAAATGCCATTATAAAAAAATTGCCCGCGGTTGAAACGCTGGGGTCGGTCAGCATTATCTGTTCAGATAAAACGGGGACTTTAACCCAGAATAAAATGACCGTGACAACCTATTTCAACATGGAAGGCGAAACAGCCGTTGAAAGGGACCAGAAAAACAATCCTACCGACGACGCTAAACTACTTGCCAGAGCAATGATCCTGTGTTCCGATGCAACTTATGATCATGGGCATGGAACAGGTGACCCGACGGAAATTGCCTTATTGGCGCTTGGCGACAATCTGGGGATCAACAGGTCGGCACTAAATACTGAAAATGTACGGATCGGAGAGGCTTCATTTGATTCGGACCGGAAATTAATGTCAACCCTTAACCAGGAGAATGAAAAGCTGACAATTTATACGAAAGGCGCTGTCGGTAATCTTTTAGTAAGGTCCGCCCATGTATTGGTAAAAGGGGAGATCCTCCCAATCACGGATGCACACCGTGAACAAATTCTGGCAGCGACTGCAGTCATGTCGGACAATGCACTCCGCACACTTGGCGCTGCCTATAAGCCCGTTGATGCTGTGGTTGAACCGGCTGAAATGGAGCAAAACCTGATCTTTCTCGGGGTTGTCGGCATGATGGATCCTCCCAGACCGGAAGCAAAGGAATCAATTCAGAAAGCAAAAATCGCAGGTATAACCACCATTATGATCACCGGTGATCACAAACGCACTGCATTTGCCATTGCGCGTGAACTCGGAATTGCCGACAACATGGAACAGGCGATTGCAGGTCCGGATATTGACCAGTTTTCTGAAGCGGAATTTTCCGGCCGGATCCTCGAATATCGTGTGTTTGCGCGTGTTTCCCCGGAACATAAAGTAAAAATTGTGAGGGCATTGCAATCTCACGGCAACATTGTGTCCATGACCGGTGATGGTGTTAATGATGCGCCATCATTAAATACTGCTGATATCGGTGTTGCAATGGGTATTTCAGGCACCGATGTTGCCAAAGGAGCATCAGATATGATTCTCACAGATGATAATTTTGCAACCATCGTAACCGCCATTGAACAGGGCAGAAATATTTACAACAACATTAAAAAATCGGTCATTTTCCTGCTGACCTGCAACCTTGGAGAGGTTGTCACTGTATTTATCTCACTATTAATTGGATGGGAGGCCCCTTTAATTGCAACACAATTACTATGGATTAATTTGCTCACCGATTCCTTTCCCGCGATAGCCTTGGGTATGGATCCAGGGAGCCCGGATATCATGAAGGACAAGCCTCGTAATTCAAAAGAGAGTTTCCTATCAGGCGATGCAACCCTCCACATCATTTTTGGAGGACTCATGATCGGAGGGATGACCATGTTGGCCTTCTGGTATGGATACTATGAAAACGGTTACAACCCCTTTGATGACTCAGTTCCGGTAAACGTCGTGGAATATGCCAGAACGATGGCTTTTATGGTACTGGTTGTTTCTCAGTTGTTTTTTGCCTTAGCCCTGCGGCATAGTTCAAAATCCATTTTCAGTCTGGGTATTTTCACCAACAGATATCTTACAGGTGCCATCCTGCTGGGCGTGCTGCTTCAATTATTCGTTATCGGCATTCCTGTAATGCAACGCGCGTTCCATTTACAGATGCTTGACCTTCAGGGCTGGGGAATTGTTCTTGCACTGGGGCTGGTTCCGTTATTACTGAATGAATTTTACAAATTATTTATTCGGCGGAAATTGAAAAACACTTTTAATTAATTATGTAACTTTGACATTTATACTGCGCGATTGAGGTCGGCTTTTATCTGCAAACGCTATCTGTCGAAGTATACATTTCATAAAAGAACGAATCATGAATCCTGGGAAACTGAAACCACCCGCTTCTGCAAAAAATAAAATCCCTGTGACGGAGACAGGGCAGTTTCCCATTGTTGGTATCGGCGCATCTGCCGGGGGGCTTGAGGCATTGGAGCAATTTCTGAGCAATGTGCCTCAAAACAGCGGGATGGCCTATGTTGTGATCCAGCACCTCGATCCGACACAAAAAGGCATGTTGCCGGAATTACTTCAACGCATATCCAGGATGAATGTTTTCCAGGTAAAAGACCGCATGCCAATCAAGCCAAACTGTGTGTATGTCATTCCACCCAACAAGACCATGTCGATTTTAAAGGGAGTACTGCACCTGTTTGAACCAATCGAAGCAAGGGGTTTGCGCCTTCCGATTGATTTTTTCCTGCGCTCACTTGCCAACGACAGGCTTGACAGGGCTGTTGGGGTCATTCTGTCGGGCATGGGTTCCGACGGGAGCATCGGCATCAGCGCTGTGAAGGAAAAGAACGGTATCGTGTTGGTACAGGACCCTGATACGGCCAAATTTGACAGCATGCCACGCAGTGCAATGGATGTGGTAATTCCGGATATTGTTGCGCCTCCAAATGAACTGCCGGTAAAACTCGTTGAACTGCTGAAACATATTCCAATTGTTCAATCAGTCCTGGAGACTGAGATTAAAGATCAAAGTTCACTCGAGAAAATTATTATACTGCTGCGGATCCAAACAGGAAACGACTTTTCACTGTATAAAAAAAATACAGTGTATCGCCGTATCGAACGGCGCATGAGCATACATAAAATTGACAAGATTACGTCATACGTCCACTTTCTGCAGGAAAATCCCAAGGAGGTTGATATTCTTTTCAAGGAATTGCTTATCGGCGTCACCAATTTCTTTCGTGATTCCCTGGTTTGGGAAAAGATGAAGACCTCAGTCATCCCGAATATTCTTGCCAAACACCCACAGGGTTCAATAATCCGGGCATGGGTTCCTGGTTGTTCTACCGGCGAAGAGGCCTATTCCCTGGCCATCGTGTTTAAAGAAGCGCTGGAAAAAACAAATCCCCACGGGGGCATTTCATTGCAAATATTTGCAACCGATCTTGCAAACGAAGCCATTGACATTGCAAGGAAAGGGGTATTTCCTTCAAATATTGCCGGAGATGTATCAGTAAGCCGGCTGAACCGCTTTTTTGTCAAATCTGACGACACCTATCGCATCAATGCCGAAATCAGGGAAATGGTCGTGTTTGCCCAGCACAACATCATCATGCATCCTCCCTTTACCAAAATCGATATCCTTTCATGCCGCAATCTGCTCATATACATGGATTCCGATTTGCAGAGAAAAATCCTCGGGCTGTTTTATTACAGCATTAACCCTGATGGAATTATGATGCTGGGCAGCTCTGAAACCCTGGGATTGCAGAGTCCTCTTTTCACACCGGTCGATTCAAAATTGAAAATTTATAAACGCTCCTTCACTGCAATTGTTCCTGAATTATTCGATTTTCCCTCCTCCTATTCCCGGATCAGGCCGGCTGTTAGCATCGAAAAACAAATAACACCCAAGTCAATCGTAAACATTCAAACGCTTGCCGATCAACTGCTTCTGCAGCAGTTTTCACCTGCCGGTGTACTGGTAAACGAAAATGGTGATATCCTGTATATCAGCGGGCATACCGGGAAATACCTGGAACCGGCAGTTGGAAAAGCAAATCTGAATATTTTTGCCATGTTACGCGAAGGATTGCGTAACGAATTTTCTGGAGCATTCCGCAAGGCAATCATGAAAAAAGAGGCAGTCGTCTTACGGAATATCAAGGTTGGCTACAATGGCGGTAAACAACTGATCAATGTCAACATTCAATGGATTGATAAACCTGAACCACTGCATGGGACAGTGATGATTATTTTTAGTGATGTTCAGGAAATACCTGATATCATGCTTCAGAAGAAAAAAGGGAAAGAATCATTGCACATAATCAGGCAATCGGAATTGGAAAATGAATTGCAGGAGTCACGCGCCGAGATGCAGAATACACTCGAAGAGATGCAGACTTCACAGGAAGAATTGAAATCAACCAATGAAGAACTGCAATCAACCAATGAAGAACTGCAATCAACCAATGAAGAACTCACTACTTCAAAAGAAGAAATGCAGAGCCTCAATGAGGAGCTCCAAACGGTGAATGCAGAATTACAGTCGAAGGTGGATGATTATTCGAGGGTAAACAACGACATGAAAAACTTGCTGAACAGCACGGATATAGCAACACTTTTTCTTGACAAAGAGTTGAACATACGTCGTTTTACCAATCAGGCCACCAAAATTTTCAAACTGATTAAATCCGACATCGGCCGGCCCTTTACCGACCAGGTTTCTGATCTTATTTACCCCGAACTTGCAGCAGATGCGCTTGAGGTTTTGAGGACCCTCGTATTCATTCAAAAACAAATTCCCGCCAATGATGGACGATGGTTTTCAATTCGTATCATGCCTTACCGCACCTTTGATGACCGGATTGACGGACTCGTGATCACTTTTATCAACATTTCCGACCTGAAGCAGGTAGAGGTAAAATTACAGGAGACTGAACAACTGAATGCCATCATGCTCAATGCCTCATCTGATGTGATCATTAAACTGTCGACCGGATGGAAAATACTGGAATTCAATGCTGCCGCTGAAAATTTTTTCAGCAAAAAGCGTGAGGAGGTCCTGAATAAAAAGTTCATTCAGCTCTTTGTTCCGGAACCGTTGCAAAAGAAGAGTGAAAAGACTATAGAAAAACTGCTGGTAAAAGCGCAGCATGATACCATTAAATTGGAATTAAAAGTTGCTGGAGATAAATTACATGAAGCTGAATGTTTCGTAAATTTCACATTCGACAATCAGAAGAAACCTTCAGGAATGATCATGATCATCAAAAAATAATCAAGCCATGAGTAACGAGGAAATGAATCTGACTGATGCCCAAATGCTTCGCAGGAAGGCCGAGGAACAACTTAAAATGAAACAATCATCAGTGGTCAGGCCTGATCCGGAAACAGATGTAAAAAGACTTCTGCACGAACTTCAGGTACATCAGATAGAGCTGGAAATGCAAAACGATGAATTGCGTCAGGCAAATGATACCGCCGAAGCTGCACTCAAAAAGTATACGATGCTGTATGATTTTGCGCCCATGGGTTATTTTACACTCGATGCCGACGGGAGCATCATTGAGCTGAATTTCACCGGAGCCGAAATGCTTCATGATAAACGCTTTGCATTGGTAAACAGCAACTTCAAACTCTTCATTGCGAAAGAATCACAGGATGAGTTTAACATTTTTTTTCAAAAACTGTATACCGGTTTTGCCAAGGAAGCTTGCGAGGTAATGCTTGGTTATGACAATCATCCTTTGTGTTATGTTTACATGGAAGGCATTGTTACCGGCGATGAACGAAAGTGTCTCTTATCAGTAGTCGATATTTCGGGATTCAAAAAGCAGCAAAGTATCTGAACACCCTCAGATAATCTCATCTTTTGCGATACCCTTCCTTTCCGATTCCTTAGGAATTTCTTTTATCCCCTACCCTGCCGGAATCGTTCCGATGATTTCTCTCATCAATGCGTCTTACTTTTTGATTTGATGTATTTTTTGGCATAAAATGATGGAAAACGGCTTCTGGGGTTTTGCATTTTGCATTTTGCATTTTGCATTTTAATTCTGGCTTGTCCAGGTTAGGATGTAGGAATTATGCAACTTTTTCTTAAAAAAATGTAACAGTTTTTTTGCCTCAGATCACGATCTTTATACTGCATAACCGGACACAGAGCGAAGTCGAAGTGTCCTCATTAACAGGCAATTGCATCCTTCGACTCCGCTCAGGAGCCTTCGGCTTCGCTCAGAATCCAATTGATCGGACTTTTCGGAGTGGGCTCAATCATGCATGTTAAATTTCACATTTAAAACATCAACGGCAATGAATACACAAAATGAAATGGGATATATCTCCGATTGGCAGATGATGGGATATTCCGTGAGAGAACTGGAAAATAACCAGGAGACCGATGGGAACGAAGAAGATATGGAGTTCGGGTTTTTCGACTATTCCCAGGATGATCATAAAAGCCATGGAGAGATGACAAAAGCATAGCCGGCAGCCTTTTCCTCACTCTTTTCATGTTACATCATTCCATGTAAAGTGTGAATGATGTAACTCATTCTAAAAGTTATGTAACACATTTTTATTTGCATCCGGCTAATTTCGCTCCGGTTAAAATATTAAACTCATGAAAGAACAAGACGACAATTCAAAACTGAATTCTGCTGATAATGCAGAAGTATTATATTCAGAACAATCTGATTATATGAATATTAACAATATTAATACAATCACAGGCATCAGTTCCAAGTCAGGTTATAATGATTCAGAAAAGATGGGTGAAGTAATCAGGAGATGGGAATCCAGCAGGTATGAAATTTAAAAAATGAGTCCACTCCGAAAAGTCCGATCAATTGGATCCTGAGCGAAGTCGAAGGATCCTGAGCGAAGTCGAAGGCTCCTGAGCGAAGTCGAAGGCTCCTGAGCGAAGTCGAAGGATGCAACCACCTGTTAATGAGGACACTTCGACTTCGCTCAGTGTCCTAATTCGACTTCGCTCAGTGTCCAAATTCGACTTCGCTCAGTGTCCGGTTTTCATTAACTACGCCATTTCGGAGTGGACTCAAAAATTAATATCAGATGAAGCAACAGGAAGGATTAAAAGCTTTCCTGGCCTATCGAAAGATTGGAAATAATTTTTAGATAAAGACTAACCGAAAATGGAAAAGCAAAAAATAAAAAAGGTATTGATTGCCCTGGATTATAATCCAACCGCGCAAAAAGTGGCGGAGGTGGGATTTTCAATGGCGAAGGCTATGAATGCTGAAGTTGTACTGCTTCATGTAATCGCAGATCCGGTATATTATTCGTCGATGGAATATTCACCCATCATGGGATATAACGGGTATATGGGGATAGGGGCATCACCAGTGGATACTGCCCTCGGACTTAAACAGGCATCCAAAAATTTTCTTGATAAATCGAAACACCATCTTGGCGATGAAACAATAGAAACAATGGTTAAAGAGGGTGATTTTGCAGATTCCATTTTGAAGACAGCAAAGGAGGTACACGCCGGTATCATCGTGATGGGCTCACACAGCCGGAAATGGCTGGATGACATTATAATGGGTAGTGTGACGGAAAAAGTACTTCATCATACCTCAATCCCGATGTTCATCATACCAACCAAGCAAAAAAAATAAATGTGGACATGATCAGTAACTAATAAACTACTTTTTGAGTAAAGTAAAATCCTTTTTAAAAAACACGGTAAAAGTTATTTTATGGGTCGCAATAAGCATTGTAATACTATTCATCATCATTGCAGCGCTGATCCAGGTACCGGCAATCCAGAACAGGATAATCCGTTATGCCACTGCTTTTGTCAGCAATAAAACACATACACGTGTTGAGATAAAAAATGTCAGCATCGCATTTCCCAAATCAGTGGTAATTGAGGGACTCTTCCTTGATGACCTTCTCAAGGATACCCTGGTATATGCAGGAAAGGCGAAAATAAACATCGCTCTTTACGACCTTTTCTACAGCAGGATATCTGTCAGCTCATTCGCATTGGAAGATGCCACGCTTCATCTTTCCCGCGCCGGAACTGATTCTCTTTTCAACTTTAATTTTCTGTTAACCGCTTTTGCTGATACAACTCCGCAAACAACAGCCAAGCCTCCATCTGCCTCCAAATGGACATTCAGCATTGATAAAGTCACCCTGAAAAATATAAGGTTCAATTACGATGATGAATTTGGCGGGTTGAATATAGCCGTAATGCTTGGAAACCTGAAAATAACCGTAGATGAAATTGATTTCGGGAAAGCCATCTATGCTGTTGATGAATTGCAGATTGACCGGCTGAATGGCCATGTTCTGATAACAAAAACGACCGATGCAGATAATACAGGATCAGCGGGGGATCTACCGAAAATATCGGCAAATAAAATCCGCATTAACAACTCAGTGCTAACTTATGGAGATTCCATAAGCAAACAGTCGGTAAATGCTGCATTTAACCGGTTGGAGCTGAGAAATGGGGCTGTTGATTTGCAGAAACAATATGTTTCCCTGGATAAGCTAACCCTTACGGAAAGCGATATAGCGTATCATACAATGGTCAATACGGTAGAACCCGACGCGGACAACGTTGAACCAAATACAACGGCATCGGGCAATTGGAAAATCACTGCGAAAAGCATTGCGTTGAATGATAATTCACTTGCTTATCAGGTTAAAAACAAGCCGGAAATAAAAAATTCATTTGATGTCAATCATTTGGAATATAATCACTTAACGCTTGAAGCTTCAAACTTTACTTTTGCTTCAGACAGGATTGGAGTTTTGGTAAAAAAATTCAGTGCAATTGACCGGAACAATTTCTCCATCACGAAATTTGAGACTGATTTCAGCATGGATCAGCATTCCATCACGGCAAAAAATCTGAAGGCTGCAACCACGCATTCTGACATAAAAGCCGATCTGAACCTGAAATTCGCCTCTTTGAAATCCATTGCCGATTCGTTACCCTTATTATTACTGAACCTGGACCTGCGGGATGTACGCATTCAAAATGGCGATGTGCTCTATTTCAGTCCGCAACTGATCAGGCAGCCATTCTTTCAAAACAAGTCAAACATTACAACCATTTCAGGAATGGTCGATGGGCGTTTGAACAAACTAAAGGGAAAAAACATGGTCATCAAAACCGGTAACAAAACCACTTTAAAAACCGATTTCAGTATCACCGGATTGCCGGATATGGAAACCGCCTGGTTCATTTTCCCAAATCTTAAAATAGTCTCAGGCAAACGTGATATTTTAATGATGGCCGGACCTGCAATACCAAAAACCATAGAACTTCCGGAAAATGTATCGCTTCAGGTCGTGTTCAAAGGAAGGTTGAAGTCCTTTGAATCGACACTTGGCCTTGGCAGCAGCTTTGGATCAGCGAATCTTTCTGCCACTGTCGATCCGAACCAAAATTTCAGAAGCAATGTCAGTATCACCAACTTCAATTTAGGCAGCCTGCTGAAGGATACCGTCCTGTTTGGACCTGTATCATTAACCGCTAAAGTAACAGGGCATGGACTGGATATAAATACGATGACAGCAAAAATCGATGCTGAAGCATCGCAGTTCCACCTGAACAGGTATACCTACCATAATCTCACCATAAACGGTAATATACACGGGAAAGGATTTGACGGCAGGATTAATCTGAAAGATGAATATGCTGAATTTGATTTTGAAGGACTTGTAAATTTTAATCCCGGCCACGAACAATATCAATTCCGGCTGAATGTAAAGGGCGCCGACCTTCAGAAACTCAAGCTGACCCAGTCGGATATCAGGGTCGGTTTTATTGCTGTGGCAGATTTAAAAGGCGGAGCCATTGATAAACTGAATGGTAAAGCAGGAATTTCCAATATGGTCATTGCAAAGGAACAGAAAGTGCATTACCTTGATTCCATATCATTTACTTCGATCAATAAACCGGGGAAAAGTGAACTGGAATTAACCAGCGCCCTCGTTGATGTAAAATATTCAGGAACGGTTTCACCTGCCAATCTTCCATCCGAACTTAATAATTTCATTCGCAATTATTTTCCATTCGCAGATACGATCCGGTCAAAGCAGCATAGCGACCCGTCGGATTTTACATTTGAAATACAGCTTCACAATCATCCGATTCTTACACAGGTTTTGTTGCCCCAATTAAAAGAATTTGAGCCGGGAATCATCCAGGGAAGTTTTAACAGTGAGAAAAACGCAATGACCTTGCATGCGACCATGAAAAGGGTGGTTTATGGAACCACTGAAATCAATGATTTGCTTGTGGATGCAAATTCAAACCCGACTGCCTTAAACTATAAGATATCGTGCAGCAGTATTTTAAACACCCAAATCAAACTGGACAACTTTCTGCTGGAGGGCAAGCTGGCCGATCACACCATATTTGCGAATGTATCTTCCATTGAGGATGATCTTGGCAAAAAGCTGGTGATCCGTTCTCAGGTAACCATGGATAACGGCAACTACAGGCTTGTACTCGACCCAACAGAGTTCTACCTGATGAATAAACGCTGGGATATTGCCGCTGACAATTATATTGCCCTTGGAAAAGATGGTTTTCTGATTCATCATTTCTTTATGGATAATGATGAAAGCCAGGTTCATGTCACCTCAGTTCACGATCAGTTCGATGATGACCTGAATATATCGTTCAAAAATTTCAAACTGGATGACATTTCGCGGATCATTGAAAAGGATACCAACCTGGTAAAGGGGAATATGGATGGCAATGTATTGCTAAAACGAGTGAACGACAGCTACGGCATCATTGCGGATGCCAGCATAACCAACCTGGTCGTTCGCGGTGTTCCTGTTGGAAATTTAACCTTCAAGGCCGACAACCCGACCGCGGAACGATTTGATATCGACATGAATCTGTCGGGGGCAGACAACAATCTGACTGCGAAGGGATATTTTTTACCTGATGGTAGTGATAATGCACTCAATGTGGAAGCCACAATTAATTCGCTTTCCATGAAAACAATTGAAGCATTCTCGATGGGACAAATTACCGAATCATCCGGAATGGTAAAGGGAAAGTTGTTCATCCGGGGTGCGGCCAGCGCCCCTGAAGTTACAGGTGAACTCGTTTTCAATGATGTTTTTGTAAATCCTGCCGTGCTGAATAACCGTTTGGAATTAAAGCATGAAACGGTCCAATTGACCAAGGAAGGTATTTATTTAAAATCATTTACACTGTTGGATGCCGAAAAGCATTCGGCGGTCATCGATGGCACAGTGCATATGAAGCAGTATAAAGATTTCATTTTTGACCTGCATGTGTATACAACCGACTTCCTGCTTTTTAATACCACCGTAAAAGATAACGAA
>Ga0074195_1003012_pt1 | contig 16919 bp, 17 predicted proteins | sample EPASupsiteHSE623_FD_64525 | JGI IMG/M metagenome (GOLD analysis project Ga0074195, IMG submission 64525) | Bioremediated contaminated groundwater from EPA Superfund site, New Mexico - Sample HSE6-23 | ecosystem: Environmental > Aquatic > Deep subsurface > Groundwater > Contaminated ...
GATATCGGTAAAAAAGCATGCACAGGTAATCGGCCTGCACGATCCGAGATCGGATAAGCTCGCAAACAAGTTCGGGCCCCATTGCTGCAGACACTGGTTCACCACCCACCTTCTCAGGGCCGGCATGAGACGGGAATATGTGAAATGGCTGCGGGGAGACGCGATCAAGGAGGCGGTGGACATTTATTATCACATCGATCCGGAGGACGTGCGCAAGGAATACATGACGCACATACCGCAGCTGGGGGTGTAGCGGGGGATTCGTGGGATGTCGTCAGGATAGTCCAGACAATGTCTGGACAATTATCATGGTCCCATTTGGCCTCATCCCTCCAACCTGAACTCCTGCGGCCATAATCCGTCTTGCTCGGTGCCGATATCTTCAGGGCTGGCGGCCTCAAAGCGATTCCGGATCATCTCATCCACATCCTGGAGCCCGGATCCATGAAATGCATTCTGCGATGGCTGGGTCCCGACGAGGAGCCCGTCCCCCATGCTATCATGCTGCGGCAGTTGGATGAAAAGGAACTTTGAACGTCGGCTAAAGGCCTTGGAGGGCTCCGGCCCTTCATCGATGATTTCGCGATTTTAGTGCGATGGCATGCTAAAGGCTGCCCGGAAGGATGGCGATGGGGCCTGAGGTTGCCCATAAGCTAAAAACATAGCGAAATAAGCCTTCCAAATTTCCATTCTACTTTGCGTTTACTTCCCCAAGCTTAACAAGAACTTAATAAGACTACCAAGGCATATCGAAGCATTTCGTGACATACCATGAGAAGATAACGTCGCATATCGCCCTATCCTGGTCGCATAGGGGGTTGGGAAGGTTAGAGCATATTCGCGATCTGTGGAGCGTCTCTAGTTAGTTTCAACACTCTTATATATGTTATAGCAATAGTTGCTGTCCATGACTGCGAAGTCGTGGCACAATCGAAACTGATCTCGTAACGAGTTTGGTGATGAAGCAAAGCAAAAGAGAACCTATCCAGAGCACCTTTGTAAGAGGAATGATCGTTGGATGGAAGGATTAAATACAAAAATTGATAACCAGGATTTGCTCCGTAGCTCCATTGAAGCTATCCCCCGTGAAGCCGTCGCTAGAGCTTTGCTTTGGCTGCGTGGGAATGCGCCATATCCATACCCTACATCGATCCATTTAGATCTTACACTTAGATGTACTGCACGTTGTCTTCATTGTTTGCAGTGGACTTGGCCGAGTCATACTGAATTGGAAGTCTGGCAACTGGAAAACATGTTCCGCATATTTAAATCGTGGGGAGTAAAAACGATAACATTCGGCGGAGGCAACCCTTTGCTATATGACCATATTTGTTTAGCATTACAGCTCGCACGTCAGGCCGATATGCAGGTGGGTATTATCTCTGAAGGCATTGAGATGCCTGACGACTTAGCCGATGCTATTTCAAAGTATGCCTCTTGGATCCGCTTCTCCTTGGACGGGCCTAATTCCAACGTACACGACAAAATTCGGAATAAGCCTGGCCTTTTTGATTGCGTTATGCAATGTATAACAAAGTTGCAGACTCGCAAAGGACAACTGCTAATCGGCTTGAATTGCATAATTCAAAAAGGTAACTTGAATTTTCTGCCGCAAATGATAAACCTTGCGGAGCGTATTAGTGTAGATATCCTTCTCTTCAAGCTAGCTCACGGTGAAGATCTTGGTGGCTGCTTTTTGCCTTCTTGGGAAGAGTGGAGACAGGTTTCAGAATGGATCAATTCCGCTGCTACGAAGGGAGAGATTCATGTAGTGACTAACTTGAATGAACTTAGTAATCTACTGGGGGGGATGTTTCGTGATGAGGATGTAGTGCAAGGAAGGCCAGTTAGCAGTTTTTACCTGCAAGAGCAGATTCGTTGCTTCACACCATTGTTTTTCCTCACTTGTGATTCTGAAGGTAATATGTACCCATGTGATTATCTTCAGGCCGATACACGTGCATGGGGTGGCAAGTACGATGCTATGCGTCATCAATTCTCTCTAGGAAATATTCTTGAGAATGACCTGCAAGTATTAGAGAATTTGAACGTGATGTTGAGAAATCGAATACATACTTTGCCTGCAAGCGGCTATAGTGAATGCGGTTGCTGCACGCGATTCTGTCAATTTAATGCGTCTCTGACCAGAATCGACCGCGAACTGCAATCTAAAGATATCAATGGACAGACGCTTACTCAATACTTTGACCGACCATACGCGAAGACATCTGAGAGCAACTTCTTATGAGATAATCAATTGCCAAGAGGAGAATATTGAGATGAGCAACTCAGTATATATTATTCATTTATCGGATTTGCATATTAACCCTGATGAACCCGACGAGATCGGACCCGTATATAAAAACCTTTGCCAAAAGATTAAGGAGTTTAAAGATCAGAAGGGAATTAGACTCAGCCTTCTCATAATCAGTGGTGACCTTGTAAATAAAGGCGCAGAAAATTATCGACCAGTAGGAAAAATAATTGATGAAATATGCTTTTTTTCTGGTCTTACGCGCAATCATGTTTTTCTCGTTCCAGGCAATCATGATGTGGCTAGAGGTAAATGCCCTGGGTACGTCTATAATGGAGTAATTCAAAAATTGAAAAGAGATCCAATAAATGAGTTTGCAAAACTGGATAAGGAGGCAAAGAGCAAGTTTACTCCCGGCTTTGAGGCATATTCCAAATTTGCTGAAAGTTTTCCGCTAAACAAATCGAACCCTTCTGACCTTCCTGGATTCGCTCAAGCAGATATGGAAATCTCTGGCCTCCCGATTAGACTTTGCGGCCTTAACACTGCTCTTGTCGCAGGGCCAGACGATCTAGGTAAAGGCGATAAAAATCTAAAAAACAGGGTGCTTGGACGTCGAATCCTCTGGAAAATGCTTAATAATGATGGACGGCTGCCGATTGTTGTTTCTCATTATCCCATATCTTGGATACATGTGGATGAGCGCAAAGAAGTCATTGAGCGCTTAGAAGCGAGCAATGCTATTTTTTTTAATGGACATGCTCATGAGCCAAAAGTTGATATTATGGGTGTGAAAAAGAATCATGAGCTACTAGTCTTAGGTGTTGGCTCTCTATATGGGATGAAATGGCAAGGGCGAAATCACTGCCAAATCCTAGAACTAAGCTCTAATAATTCTTCCCCATTACTTCACGAGTGGTTTTGGTTCAGTGAGTTTGGCTGGAGAGGGATCGAACCTCTAGAGATTAATTGGAGTGGCTGGGAAAAATTTCGCCAACTATTAAGATCTTTCGACACTCCGCCTAGTCACCAGTCAGGACTTATAGATATTGGTAAGGGGCGCACAGATGAAGAAAGAACGAGCTATTATCCCAAGGCTATCGAATTGGCTGCCGACAGTACAGACTTAATTATTTTAGGGCGTAGCATGATAGATTTTTCATCATTTTATGGGTCTATCGAGCGCTCAATCAATGATAAGAAACTGCATGTTAAGATTGGCCTTCTGGATGAAAACAGTTTACCGAATAAGAAAGCTATCCCAAATAACGGAAAGAACAAGTCATGGATAGAAAAGCCTATCCCTAAGGATTGGGCTATGGATGATGTGCCGAGCAGTATGGCGCGATTCAGGAGAATAAAGGTCAGTCCAGGGACAGGATCGCTTGAGATATATGGCTTACCATTCTATTTGTCGCACAGTTTTATTGCATATACTAATAAAAATGATAACCATCGATACTGCCTTGAAGAGGCAGGAATGGCATTAGATAAAGATAAACGACCATTCATTGAACTGAAGGCTGTGTCCGATGATAGCTATGCATCTTCCCTTGAATCGCTTTACGCCAGCCTAATGACACCTGACCGACTGCTGTTATCCGACAACGGACAAAGGATTGAAAGAGACACTACCCAAAGAGCGAAGATCATTGCGCCTAAAGCAGATCGACTTGGCCTCGTTGACCTTTCCGTTGGGTCAACTGATGTTGAGTGGGATGTTGGCAGAATACCCGAGCACATTGAGAATACGCCCGAAAAGGGTGAAATATTTATAGTTGGTCGAAGTCTAGTTAGATGGACGACTTACCACAAGCAATTGGCAGATGCTATTATCGAGAGACGTGTAAAATGTACTCTTGCTATAGCTGATCCCACTATATCAACTCTAAAGAGTCTCGTGAATGGTGATTTTGCAGAGACGGATCTTCCTACCTGTTGGAAACAATTTCGCGAAAACCTATATCCTATTTTAGAAAAAAATAGCGAAAGACCAATGGGGCTATTTGAACTATATGGTATTCCAGCCTATGTGCCCGACACTTTTGCATCTTATACGGGGCCAGATCGAGTGCGGTACTGCACCTTAGAGCCAGGCATTGGTGTTGACCCGGCTGAACGTCCAATACTCTATTTCAAACAAGTCTCTGAAAATGACATCTACACTAGCTTGAATAAAATATATCGAGGAATTCTTAAAGATCGCAAACCACTATTGAGATATCCAAGAAACCAATAGGGAATGCATATGTCTTTCGAAATGACCAAATCGAACCTGATTGTCACTGGAAATGCCATCGATCACGGCGATGCGAGGCTGCAGAGGGGTTGGTTTATTGGCCACTTCATCGATCCTGCTCAAGGATTAAGATATACGAAGGAAATAGAAGTCAAGTGGGGAATACATTCGACTAGTGAAGAAAAGCCAATCCCCAATGCCACGGAAGCTACAACCCTTACACTCTTGATAAGTGGGGCATTTATCGTGGATTTTCCAGAACTCAACAAATCGGCCTATCTTAAACGATCAGGAGATTATGTAATCTTTGCGCCAGGAGTGATGCATATCTGGAAAACTCTTGAAGATTCAGTTGTTCTGACGGTCCGCTGGCCATCAGTGAATAATTATAGCTAATATGACTTGAGCATCCAAGCAGAGTGCAGCATGGTTAAAGGCATCTATATTGGGCAGAAAAGGCAATCCTAAGATAAGAGAGGAATTGGAGTGAACTCCATTGAGTGGACAAGGAGTTAAACCCTTCTGATTAAATTGCCCATGTGGGAAGGATGAAAAACCTGATGAGTATGCCCTTTTTAATTTACTCTACTTTCCAACTTTTTCATCAAATTATAATAACACTTCAATATACGTGACAATGAGTATCAGTAAAACGAATTTGCCTATCCAAATGTTCTCTCAAATTCATTCACTACCCCCCCTGGTTGTAAGTAGTTGGGAGATTCAGGGTCAACTCATAGATCACAGAAAAGGAGCATCATGGAAGATAGCAGATCTAATCCAAGCAGAAGCTATTCAAGATCTTGGGGTTGAAACTAACAACGTCTCAAATCAGCCGATTTCAATGTGCTGCGGGCTGTTTTCTAGTCGGAATCAATGGAGCAAAAACTTGGAAAGTAGAGTTAATTTAAATACTTGATATGATGAGCGATGAAGGCTGCATGTTGCTTGGAACCCAGATCCCGATAGCTAAACCATCCATATCCTGCGGATGCAAGAATGCGTCTGTTGAACGCGAATGCGAATGAGAACCCTTTGAGGATTAAGTTATCAGCCCATTTCAGGACCGGAATAATTATGGGACCACAAATAGTCGTTACTCTCACGAAGCCTTCCAGCCCCGGCTTGAATGCATCGAGCGATTAATTCGGAGTGCTGGATTAGAAGAGCCGCCATGCAAGCGCGCTGCACGTCCTCAGGCTGATCGATGCGAATTCTCAGAAGGACCCTGGCAGCGCAAGAGGGAGCGGGCCGGTCGATGATGGCTGCCGGGGCCCGTCCTGCATTGCACGAACCTGGCCGACCTTGGCCTGTCCAGGTGCAGGTGAGTTGGGCTCATTTGCCTGAGCGAGCTGCAGATAGCCGGGATCCTGGCCGAGATCTTCCAGCCAAGGGCCTGATGACATTGATCGGATTCAAAGCTGCCTGGCTGAAGGGAGCCGGCGCGAAGAGCGCGAATGGCCGGCAGCGTTCATCCGGGGATTGATCTTGGGCAGGATCCTTGAGCGCGAGGCCGGGCGGAGCAAGGCGGCCAGGGGACGTCCAGCATTGCCTGAAACTGGCCGATATTTAGCATATTCAGGAGTAGGTGAGATGGGCGAATTGCCTAGGCAAGCAGCAGATGGCCGGGATCTTGGCCGAGATCTTCCAGGCCAGGCCTGAGGACATGATTCAGAGTAAGATGGTGGAGAGGACCTGGCGCGAAGAGCGCGAATGGCCGGCAGCGTTCTCCCTGGGATTGATCTTGGGCAGGATCCTTGAGAGCGCGAGGCCAGGCGGCGGGCTTCAAGGTGCAGTCCTGAGCTGCAGGAACCTATCGATCCTCAGCTCGGCCCCCGGGATGCAGTGTGCTTGGCTTAATTGGTTGAGCGAGCTGCAGAAAGCCCCGATCCTGGCCGAGATCTTCCAGCTCCGGCCAGTGGGAATTGGGCGAGCGATTTGGAGTCTCGGGGGGCGAGGAGGCCCGGTATGCGAACGCCTCTGACCTGCTGCCAGCTTCCTGCAACGCTCAGAAGAAGCATGGAGAGCGCGCGCGATGGGCAGGCAAAGCAATCTGGGATATCCGCTGACCATGAAACTGCAGATGCCATCTAATTACTTGACGAGACAATCCTGGTTGGTGCGTATGAATATCGCAGGATTTATCTTTATGCGGATTAATAGAGTGCACGCGCGGTGATAGAATTTGGATAATGGAATGACGGTCCCATTTATAAAAATCAACGACTGCAGACATTATGAAAAAACAAAGGATATTGTTAGAATTTCAAATATCCAGCTCATTTCCCCTTTTGATGAAGGTACATTTGGATTAACAAATGAGAATGAGCAAAAAAGGCTAATTCTAGACTATATAAACGATGCCATTGATAACGGAGCAGATTTAGTGGTCTTGCCAGAATTGTCAACTTCAAGAGCGATATGTGATGAGATATATAATAGATTCTCAAATGATGGCAAAGTAATTATAATGGGAAGCTACTTCGATGAATTAGATCAAAACATTTCTGAAATTCTAATAGGAGAACACCGAATAAAACAAGCAAAGAATAATCCCTCGAAATTAGAAAAAAGTAGAATGAAAAGGGGGAATGAAGTAAACATCTTTATTAATACGCCAATTGGTGATTTTGCCGTATTGATATGCTACGATGCTACTGATTTTGCAATATTGAATTCTCTTCAAGATTTTACCGATCTATTTATATGTATTGCAAGAAATATAGATGTAGGACTTTTTGATCATATGTTTCGAGCACTCACATATCTTAAATATCAATATATAATATTTTGCAACGATGGAAAATACGGTGGTTCATGTATCTATGCACCGTTCCATGGGAATCGAAAACTGGACACAATGGGTGTTGACAATCAAGGAATAATCTATCGAGATATTAATTTGGGCGAGATTGATAAATTTAGAGAGTACCAAAGAGAATCAAAAAAGTGGAAACATCCGCCTGCTTCAGCAAAATCAAGACGAGCGGCTTATCAAAATAAAGAAGAGAAGCACGAAGATATCAGGAAAAAATTATTAAATTATATGAATTGCCCGCATGACGTTTTTAAACGATTTCTTTCAATTATCTATGATGAGATGACCTGCACACTCACAAAGGAGGTAGACAGTATTCGCGGCATTGAAAGCATGCATCCTTTATCGTTATCTGATATTGCTGAAGAGTCACGCAAATTTATTCTTGATGAATATAAGAAAAAACAGAAAGATTCATCGCAGCTCTATTGTGGCAAGCAGTATTTTTTATTTGAATTGGATTGCGACGCATTGCGCGATGAACATATTCTCCATCCATGAAATATGTCAAAGAGGCAAAGCTGCAAACCTCATGGGCGATCGAATTGCAGACGATAAGGATAGGCAGGATATTGGACACTTAAAGCTCGAGCAGTTTTCGAAATGGAAAAGCATACTATTGGAGGAATTATTTCGTGCAGATCGCCACAGCCTGATTGATATGCATTTTCGACAGGCCTCAGACAGCGCAAGAGAGATGTGGCCGAGCTGGGGAAGAATGCCGCTGACGTTATGCATTTTATGAACCTGGCAGATCTTTTTGCTTGGCCCGTAGCAGTTAAGCTTGGCTCATTGCTTGAGCAAGCTGCAGATGGCCAAGCCCCCAGTCGGGATCATCCAGCTCGGGCCTGAGGGAATCGAGTGAGCGATTGAGAGTCCTGGGCGAGGAGCCTAGGCACGCGAGCGACGCTGGCAGCTTTCTTTATGCACATCGGATCCGAGCTAGGTTCTTGAGGCGATGCATTTTAAGGAGCAGACATCGAGGTTGATAAGGAAGAGGCTTCACTAAAAATTTCTGAGATTATTGAGCTGCTGAGCTGGCACCATGACATTTTGAGAACGAACAGAAAATCAAGCTTAGCTGAGATCGACATATTAAATGAAGGAATCAAACGCGCATGCCTAATTTTATAAAAAAATCGGCGTCTATTTGGAGCTCATCTAATTAATGCAACAGTTAGTTTTTTATTCAAAAAATGGACACTGCAATCCTTGTGTCAAAATCAAATAAAATCCAGGATATTCCGTCCTTTAAAAAAACTAGATCCGATGCAAAGAACCTTGAAACTCTTAAAAAGGCGATGCCCATTCTCCGTCCAGGATTAAGATTAATTGGTGTTGATACCGATCAGATCGATAGAGTCCTTGAGGAAGTAGACGATATGGTAGAATCGGCTAATGATTTGGCGACTATTCCAGATCGATTTAATGATCATTTTGCCCCCCTTGGCTGGATTATGTACGAAGAAATGGATTACCATGTTGCCAAGACGGCGCTTGAAAAAGCTGATTCTGGTGATATTGAAGGAGCAGAAGCCTGTCTAGTAGATTACTATGAACCAGAGATAGTTCAACAAAAGCTGCATAGAATGATGCATATCGTAGAATTTCATTCCCGAATGCCATTGGCCCAGAAAGCATTGATAGATTATCGGGAGGAACGCTATCATGCATGCGTGCCTGTTGTGCTTGCACTGGCCGATGGGTTGGTAAATGAACTCCACTTAAAAGCAAGAGGGAAACGGCTAGGTCTTTCCGCGGAGGCAGTTGATTTAGCTGCTTGGGATTCCGTCAGTGCCCATAGCAAGGGTTTAGGTGAATTAGTTCGCATATTAATGAAAGCGCGTAAGAAAACCACTACACAACAGATAACCATACCATTTCGCCATGGTATAATGCATGGCATGGATCTCGGCTATGATAACAAAAAGGTTGCAGCCAAGACATGGGCCGCCCTCTTTGCACTTCGTGATTGGGCCTTAAAGGCTGAAAAAGGCGCAATTAATCCACCATCGGAGGAGAAAAATCCAACGGTTTTAGATATATTTAATATGATCAGGAAAAATGAAGAAAATAAAAGACGCCAGCAAGAATGGAAGCCAAGGAATATTAAACCAGGCCAAGATATCCCTATCTCTGGAAAACCTGATCAATATGATGCAGGATCTCCTGAACAAACCTTGGCTGAATTTTTTAGGCTTTGGATGGAAAAGAAATATGGATTCATGGCAAAGATTTGCATTTCATCGGATTTGAAAAGCATAAGCAATCCAAGAAATGTAAATCTTTCATACAAAAATAAATTGTTGGAAGGATTTGAATTTGAAGAGATTATAGACCAAGCTGCTGCGATAACGATAATAACCGTCCTGCTTATTTGCAGGATTTCTGGTGAGGAAACAAAGCGGACTTCCGAATTTAGGCTCATCTATCTTGACCCTGATTGGAGGCCCGAGGTCAGCGGATATTCAAACGGCAAATGGTTCATTATAAATTGGGATATGCTGTGAGCCCAACAACTAAAAAAAGCTGCAAATAGTCAAAGAGATACTGGGCATTGAATTCTTGGCCCAGCTTGAAAACATTAAAATGCATTTATCAATCTGCACAGCTGCTCATCCATGTAGTGTCGAGCACTGTTATCCTGCGGCACGATCCATTCGTATTCTCGGAAGCTTCCCTAGGGGCGCGAGAGAGCACGAGACCGGGAGGCGGAGGGCGGCTAGGGTGCTAGATAGCGCTGATCAGTATTGCCGGACCGAGGGTGGCGGAGGTGGCCAAGAAGCGCTACTGCGAGGCTTTTCCTGTGCTCGAATCAGCAATCTTTTCGGGCTGGTATGGATGATTAGGGAGCGCTTCGAGGAGAATATAGAGCCGCTGGCATTGGCGACAGGAATGCGGTCGGCCTACGAGCCTCAGGGCCGTGGAGCTGCAGCCTGCCAAGGCCCACCTGGCCGAGCTCGTCCGGCCCCGGGCCTGAGCACATGATCCAAAGCCGCCTTATTGCGAGGACCTGGCGGGAAGAGCGCGAATGGCCAACGGCATTCGCTCACGGGATTGATCTTAAGCAGGATCCCAAGGCGCGCGAGGCCAGATGGCAGAGATTGCAAGGGGCCATCCTGCATTGCACAAATCTGGCCAACCTTGGCCTTGCCAGGAGGCAGCGAGCTGGGCTTGATGGCTGAGCGACCTGCAGATAGCCCAGGTCCTGGCCGAGATCATCCGGCCCAGGGTTTGAAGGACCTGATCCAAAGCCACCTGGCCGAGCGGATCTGGAATGAAGAGCGCGAATGGCCGGTGACATTCCCCTGCAGATCGATCCGAGCAGGATCGTCGTGAGCGCGAAGCCAGGCGGACGAAGGCGGCCAGGGCGCTGAAGAAAGAGGACCAGGTCTGCGGGCAGAGGCTGGCCAAGATAGTGTGAAGCATTCCAGCGACGCATTTTGGCGCTTTCTGCGTGCTTGTAATTGATGCTGCCCTTAGGCGAAATTGGATGCCTTCGAGAGAAGAGATCCCATGCCACAAGGGCATCGTATATGTGCAGGCCAAAAAAGGAGGATTAGTAGGCCTGATTTTGTTCGTTGAAATGAATGGGATAAGAGATTGGCATCTCCAATAATCATAATGATTTCGTGCACTGAGGACTAAGTACTTTAATAATGCGATCACAGAAGGAACTTCAATATGCGAAATAGGTTGATTAGAAGTCAAGTTGAGGATACAGATGCCATACTATCGTTTTCTATTTAGCTTTGAAAATTGCCATTTTGAGTTGGTCTTAAGGAGGTAATCAGCACAAATGATAGAGGATAACTTTGATGTTTCATTTGTGGCTGATCTGGCCTCTCGTGAAAAACAAATACAGCAAAATTATCGACCAATTATTGCAGTTCATAAGTGGTTTGCTCGCAGGCCGGGAACTCTTTTTCGGGCAATTCTTCTATCCGAATTTGGCTCGAATTCCTTATTAAAAGAGAAATTCTATAGAACGAATAAATTGAATGATATTAATATCGCAGATCCATTCATGGGTGGCGGAACTCCGCTTTTAGAATCAAATAGACTTGGATGTAATATTACAGGATTTGACATAAATCCTATGGCTTATTGGATCGTTAAGCAAGAAATAGAGAGCCTGGACTTAAATTCCTATAAAGAAGCGGCAGCAAATCTTAGAAGTCACCTTGAGAAACGCATCGGGCACTTGTATCAAACTAAATGCTCAAAGTGCGGCTCTACAAATGCTATATCAAAGTATTTTTTGTGGGTAAAGCTACATATTTGCAATGAATGTGGTACTGAATTTAGCCTCTTTCCAGGTTATCTTATCTCAGAAGATATAAGGCATCCAAAGAATGTATTGGTTTGTAGCTCCTGTGGCGAATTAGCCGAGACTAGCGATCCAATTAACCCTGGTGTATGCCCAAGTTGCGGTGAGTATTTAGTATTAAAAGGGCCAGCCAAACATAATTCATGCATATGCCCACACTGCGGGACAACTAATAAGTTCCCTAATATAAATCGTGGAGCACCAAGGCATCGAATGTTCGCGATAGAGTATCATTGTCCTACATGTAAAGAATCTCATAAAGGACGCTTTTTTAAAAAGCCAGATTCAACAGATCTCAAGAGATATAATGAAGCTGAAGAAAATTTAAATAAAATCAAAACAATTTTTGTGCCTGACGAAGAAATACCTCCTGGAGATGAAACTGATCGTCTTCACCGTTGGGGATATAAACATTATAGAGAAATGTTCAATTCCCGGCAGCTTCTCGGCCTAGAATTAAGCTGCAGGAGGATAGATGCGGAAACAGATCAGAAGATTAAGAATGCCTTAGCCACAAACCTATCGGACTTGCTTAGATACCAAAATATGCTTTGTCGCTATGATACAATGGCATTAAAATCCCTGGATATATTTTCAATACACGGATTTCCCGTTGGACTCATTCAGTGTGAGTCAAATTTCTTAGGTATATCTAATGGATCCCAAAAAATAAGTATTGGAAGTGGCGGATGGTCAAATATAATTGACAAATTTATAAAGGCTAAATCATATTGCAATTCACCATTTGAAATTTCCCATTTAAATGGTCAGAAAAAAACGATCTATACTGAAGGAGAGTGGATCGGGGAATTCAATGCAAATTATCCAGGCGAAAAAAGAGTTATTGAATTATATTGCCGAAATGCGATAGAATCTCATTTACCGCCATCAAGTTTGGATGCGGTCCTTACAGATCCCCCATATTACGGCAATGTGCAATATGCCGAATTAATGGATTTTTGTTATGTTTGGCTGAGACGATTAGTCAATAACCTTAATAATGATTTTACTGGACATACTACGCGTAATATTTATGAACTCACAAAAAACACAAATATGTGCAGGGGCATTGAACAATTTGCCCAGGGACTTTCGGACGTGTTTCAGCAGATGGCGAAAGCTTTGAAGCCAGGATCACCTTTAATATTCACTTATCACCATAATAAGATAGATGCATACCTACCTATTGCTGTTGCCATTCTCGATTCTGGTCTAATTTGCACTGCTTCAATACCATGCCCTGCTGAAATGGGGGCATCCATACACATAAAGGGAACAAAATCCTCTGTTATCGATTCTATTTTTGTTTGCCGCTCTAATGATGTTTTGGCTTCCAAAGGTATAGCAATATCGCCAGAAGATCTCTCTTCACTCGTGGAAGAAGATATAGCCAAATTGAAACGTGGAAAAATCAAACTTACCAAAGGGGACATAAGATGTATACTCTATGGGCACCTCATTCGTCTATCCATTCGGTTCCTAAAACCAAACTGGAATAAAGATCGACCCATCCAAGAACGACTAAATACTATAAGGACTTGGCTACAAGAAGATGGAAAACTATTTGCAATAGAGCAATCTTTAATAGAAGATACCATATTCATGAAAGAAAGCGCGCAAAATAGTGACCAATTATGAAATACCCCTTTGAGGCCAAGTATGAGGAAATAGTGGATGATCCGGAGCCCTATGTCTCATCCATTTGTAATTTGCTGCAATCTAAGTTTCTGGTAATGCCTAAGGGGGAGGGATTCATTGAATATCCGGTTTTTGAGCAGGGATATGAAGCATTAAAGCAAGCCACTTCTGGATTTACCAATTTTTCTTCTGATTCGATATATTCACTATCACTTCGTGTTCCAATCTCGATAATCGTTTTGCGAACGATATTGGGATTCACTCCACCTGAATGGGCTTATATTACAACACAGCGCACGAGCATCAAGATTGACCAAGGCTTTGCCAGATCTCTTGATCGCAAGATCCGAAAAAATCCATTTGAAAAACTAAGCGCAAATGGTGTAGTAAAAGATCGACTTGGGGCAATGATAACGGTAGCTTGCCAACTGCTGAGAGAGGGAATTCCTTTCGTTGGCGAAAAGAACATTCATCGTCTCGACAAAGCAGATACGAAACAAGGTCTCGACGGACTTCAACTCCTTTCAAATTTAGGAGCCCCTTACGCAATGTTACTTTACGAGAGATTCCTCGGAAGACCTTTCGCAGGTCATAGGGATTCGGTGAGTGATTTAATTGGAGACAGCTTAGAATCTGCAATAGAAGATGTTCTTACCAAGGCCAGAATAAGCTATCGAAAGACCAAACGCGCAGAACGGGTTCCGGGCTTTGATCAAGCACCTGATTTCATCATCCCTAGTGAATATAATCCACAAATAATAATTGAAGCTAAGATAACGGAAGATGATGGAACAGCACGAGATAAGGTAACACGAATCCAACACCTTGGTGAATTAAGCATGGCAGGCCAGCCCGATGGGCAGCCGAAATTTGAGGTCATTGCATGTATCGATGGTCGTGGATTTGGTGTGCGGAGGGAGGACGTCAGGAAATTGCTCCTTGCAACAAGAGGCAAGGTTTTCACCTTCAAAACCTTGGACCGCCTTGTAGAATGCACACACCTAAATGAATATCAAATAAAACAATAGTTCCTTAACTAAATGCCCACGATCGTTATTAAAACTACGACGGTCAATACGGATATCGTGTTCTGCCCAACGCATGAAACTAATAACCGCTGTGTGTAGCTGGAAATTGAGATGTTATAGGAACAATCTCTCGCGGCCTCATGAAAAGGAGTAAATAGCTTCCGCTCTTAGGAATCAATGCATCTCCGGTCGCGAGCCAGGGATGCGCAGATTTAAGCCGCACTAGCTGTGAGAGTTAGGGCCTTTAGAGGGTTTCCGATACTCTCACTGTTTTTTGCGTTCAGTTCTGGGATCTGTACATCATTTTTCGCAAGATAATCTCTTAGGGCATCCTCCACTATCTTTCCTATGCCCCTGCTACTCCCGTATTTATCCACTGCGAACTTCCTGGCAGCGATAACGACGGGGTCAGAAACTTCCACGTTCAGTTTCGACATGCATCGTATCTTATCCTCATTTCCTACTTAAATATTTCGACTATTTCCTCTATATTCCAAAGAGGCAAAGAGGAAAAAAGGAAAGTATATATAAGAGGAAAAGCACTATTATATTTCGGAGATGCATTAAGATGTCCGGAAAAGCCCTTGTTCAGATAGAAGCCCCGGTGACACAATCAACCGAGGACTGGAAAATCTGGCGAGAGTACACGCCCCTGCCGGCACTCACCAACTCCGAAGAGAGCGTCATCATCAAAGCCGCCCTTAGCCGCGCAGGCTTCCGACCAAAACGCTTCCCCCACTACCGCGGCCCCGTGATCATCACCATGGACCGCCCGGAAAAATACGAAGGCCAGTTCCTGCAGATCGAAACCCTGGCCTGGGCGGCCCTAGACGCGGTCCCCAACGCCCGCAATCTCTGCAGAGGCATCCATGTTTTCAGCCAGTTCCGCGGCAAGCTCGCCGCGGGCTATGAAAGATTCAGGAGGTGTAAAAGATGAAACCAAAAAGCAGGAGTGAATTGGAGCAAAAAGCTTCATTCATTTTCCAGGACCTGGAAAAGACGTACAGGACCTGCGAAATATTGTACATAATTTCCGAGCTGACCAAGACTACTTCGCTGGTCGTGCTGCAAAGAGAGCTGGAGGTGGCTTGAGATGAGCAAAACACAATCTAAGTGATTGTAACGAAATAACTTAAGTGAATAAATATGCGAACATGGACATTGAATGCCTTAATGATATCGATATCATTCAAACCAAACGCATATTTCGTCTTAGGTTATTTCAGTACAACCACTAAGAATGTTTGCAATCCTTTTGAGGGCCGCCAGGTCTACGAGGCTTTGCAGGAGCTGCAATGCGAGAAATGTGAGCGCATTATCACAGTGGGAGAGCACAACGCCCTGCCGAGCCCGGGCAAACTGCCGGTCACAACAGGAATAGTCTGCAGGCAATGCGAACCCATCAGTGATTATTCCCGCGAAGATCGGGGGATTCAGGCATGTCTGAAGAATGCGATCTGAAAGCCGACATTCGCTGCCGCAGGTGCCACCGCGCCCTGAGAAACCCGGACTCAAGAGCAAAGGGCTACGGCCCCATCTGCATCGTGAAAGAGACGAAAGAGAGGATGGAAGCGCAAGAATTGGCGGAGGCCGCATCTTGAACAAGAAGATCACTCCATCCCAACGGGCCGCAGTCGACGAATGGATCAAGAGAACTCAGCCCGGCAGGAACTACTCGATCGGCGAGGACTTCGCGGACAGCGAAAAGGACGCCTGGCACATCCGCGCCATGCATCGCCTGCTCGCTCAGGGCCGATTGAAGCCAGGAATTCCTGGCGACAATCCGTTGAAGGAGGCGATCTGAGTTCCGGAGAACGCGTTAAAAAAATGCAGAAGAAAGTTGTCAATTTTAGCTGAACGAGGTCTCCCATGATATGTTAGAAAGTCTTATAATCTCGAAAGAAGAAACGAATGCTAAAAATGGTGCAATCGAAATAGAAAATGTAAATATTGAGCCGAGTAGCGGGTTTGTCATACTTGCGAGGTCTGTCAAGCCCGCCACCCAGGTAATGGATAATAGGATGTTGCAAGGATTTAAGGCTTTGTCATCTTTGCCATCATTGACGTCCTTTTCATCCTTACTATCCTACCTGGCAGGCTCTGGATGTGGGTCATGCCAGAGACAAGGTTAGATCGATACGATATAGCAGTGCTGCGATGGGTCCGAAGCCAGGAAGAGCAGGACTCCAAAACGCCCGCCATTGTGGATATTTTCAAGGGACTGCAAGACCAGTCCACAAAATGCTATCCTACCCTCCGCTTCAGGCTGAAGTCTCTGGCAGAGACAGGATACCTGGTGCTTGATAAGCAGCGAGACAGGGTTTTCGTTGAGCTGACAGACAAGGGCCGCGCCATCCTGCAGACAGATAATGTGGATCATAATTTTGCCCACTGCCAGGAGGCCTGAGCAATGGCCTCTGATTCATCTGCTTGGGTGGCTGAGAATGGCTTTTTCGCAATGGGGTCTCATCTCGACAAGGGAAAGGAGATCTTCGGGCAGGTAAATGGTATCCAGCCAGTCGACGACGAGACGGTCCGGGTCCAGATCGGCCAGGTGAAACTGCTTCTTCCCGCAGGCCTGGACCTGCCGGTCGGGGGACGCATCTTCCTGG
>Ga0074195_1003013_pt1 | contig 16918 bp, 17 predicted proteins | sample EPASupsiteHSE623_FD_64525 | JGI IMG/M metagenome (GOLD analysis project Ga0074195, IMG submission 64525) | Bioremediated contaminated groundwater from EPA Superfund site, New Mexico - Sample HSE6-23 | ecosystem: Environmental > Aquatic > Deep subsurface > Groundwater > Contaminated ...
GCCGTGCAGCTCCTCGGGCGGAAGCCGGGAAAAGAGAAAAACACTGCCCACTGGTCCGGTGGCGCTAATGGAAAGGTCGGCCAGAATCTGATACCGCTCGGGTTGCGCGGCATACGCATAGGAAGAGACAAAGCCCATATCGATCTGGTCATGAGCCAGCATAGTGTTCAACTGGCTGGGCTGCCCTTCGATCACCTGCCAGTCATCCGGTAGGGAGCGCTCCTTCCATATTTCGTAAATGGGAGCCGTGTTGATGTAATTGACCATGCCGATACGAGCCATGATGAGTCCTCACTGTTGAATACGTACAGGTTCCTGGAATCCGTCGCTCTGTACCAGAAAACGGTACACCTGATCGACGTCGTCCAGGTTGCCGGCAGCCGGCACGGCGAGCAGATCCGCATCCTTGCCAGACTCCAGGCTGCCAAGGCGATTTTCCAGGCCCAAGGATTGCGCCCCGCCCAGGGTGGCCATGCGGAAGATTTCCTCAGCTGTGACCGCCGGGTGCGCCTCGACCATGATGCGCATCTCCCGCCAGAGGGAGAGTGCAGGGTTGCTGGCGAGACTGTCCGTGCCTAAGGCGGGCAGAATGCCGTGATCCAGATAGGTCCGCACTGGTGCTGTACCGGTGCCTAGAAATTGGTTGCTGCCGGGACACAAGCAAACCTTGACGCCTTCCCCGGCCATGATCCGGATCTCTTCATCGGAGACATGAATCGCATGAACACACAGGGTGCGATGGTCAAGAATGCCAAGATCGCGCAAATACTGGATCGAGCCGCCGCTGCCTCTGGGGATAAACGAGTTGTCCCAGAATCCGCGCTGGCGGACAAAGTCTACCAGCTCTCCCCTGCCCTGCCTGATCATCTCACCTTCGGCGGCTGGTTCGGCGGTATGAATGGGCAAAACATGACCAAGGGCTGTTGCCCGGTCTTTGAGTTGGCTCAACAAACGGGGATGGGTGGAGTACGGAGCGTGTCCCGAACAGAAAGCACCACTGCTTTCCTGGCTCAGGCGCTGCATATTCTTCGCCAAGGTGTGTTCAGCTAAGCCGAGATATTCCCTGTAGGGGAAAAGCGTACCGGGAAACGATGCGGCCAGGTTGCGGCCGATCGCCGTATTGCCGACATCGGCAAGCACACTGACTCCGGAGCGGTACTGCTGCCCGGCGGCCTGCTCCGCGGCCTGCTCCGCCTGCTCGCCTAGTGCGCCAAGGGTGTCGCGGAGTTTGAGGAGCCGCGTGATCCAGCCGGTAAAGGTGGTATCGAGCGGCTCGGAGGCCAGGGCAGCCAAATGGGAGAGCTCAAGATGGATGTGGGCATTGATCAGAGCCGGGGTCAGGACTGAATGGGGATGATCGACCACAGAGGCTTGCGGATATTGCTGCCGCAGCCTGGCCAATTCATCAACCGCCAGGATTTTTCCCTGGGACAAGGCCACGCCGCCGCCCCTGATCGGCGAACGGCTGACCGGGACAATCCAGGATGCGCGGTGAATGCGGATCGACTGAGCGCCCATCAGACCGGAGTGTAATCCATCAACCGCTGCTGCGGCCGGAAACCGGCATCTGCGACCAAATGCCTGATTTCTTCTTCCGACAGTCGGAAACGCACACCGGCGGCGGCCACCACATTTTCCTCGATCATGGTTGAACCGAAGTCGTTGGCCCCGAAAAACAGTGAGAGTTGGGCGATTTTGGGGCCCTGGGTTACCCAGGAGGCCTGGATATTGCGAACATTGTCAAGGAAAAGGCGGCTGAGCGCCAACATGCGCAGGTAGCTCACTGCCGAAGTCTTCTCGATCGCGCGTGCTGCGGCGAGTGCGGTGTGATCAGGTTGGAATGGCCATGGTATAAAGGCGGTGAAGCCGCCCGTGCGGTCCTGCAGGTCACGGATTCGCTGCAAATGCTCCAGCCGTTCTTCAATGGTTTCGATGTGACCGAACATCATGGTGGCGGTAGTGCGCAGCCCCAGACCATGGGCAGTTTCCATCACCTCGATCCACTGATCGGCGTCACATTTGTTCGGTGCCAGATCCCGCCTGACCCGGTTGCTGAGAATCTCAGCGCCGCCGCCGGGGATGGAGCCCAAGCCGGCGGCGATCAATCGCTGCAGCACTTCTCTAATTGACAGGCCTGACAGTTGGCTAAAATGGACAATCTCAGGGGGAGAAAAACCATGGATATGGATGCCGGTCGCCCTCATGAACCGCAGCATTTCCTCGTAAAAGGCTAACGGCTTGTTGGGGTGCAGCCCCCCCTGCAACAAAATCTGGGTCCCGCCGAGTTGCTGCGTTTCGGCTATTTTCTGCGCCAACTCGTCCTGTGACAGCACCTGGCCGCTGCCGTCCTCGGGGGCTTTGAAAAAGGCACAGAATTTACAGGCGGAAATGCAGATGTCGGTATAGTTGATGTTCCGGTCAATGACATAGGTCACCACTGGTTCGGGATGCAGCCGCATGCGTACGGCGTTGGCAAGAAAACCCAACTGGTGCAGGCTTGCCTCCCGTTCCAGAAGGAGAAAATCCGCCCCTTCAATCCGTGTACCCGCCTCAATTTTTGCGATGATCGGCTGCATGACTCAGAAGGTAGCAAGAATATTGTAGAGGGTATCGCGCTGCACCGGCTGTCGCCCGGCTTCCTGAATAAGGCGAATCAGGGTTTTATGGCCTAATGCCTGTGCGGTTTCCGCTCCGGCCATGTGGGTGATCACCTCTTCCTTTACCGTGCCGTCCATGTCGTCGGCGCCAAAGGCCAGGGCCACCTGCGCCAATTTGGGACCGATCATGACCCAGTAGGCCTTGATGTGGGGAAAATTGTCGAGCATCAACCGGCTGACCGCGATGTTTTTGAGATCATTGATGCCGGTCGTGTTGGCATGTTCAGCCATTTCCGTGTTTTTGGGATGAAAGGCCAGGGGAATGAAGGCGAGGAAACCGCCGGTTTCGTCCTGGGCGCAACGGAGTGCATCCAGGTGCTCGAGACGTTCGTCAATCGTTTCAATATGGCCGTAGAGCATGGTGGCATTGGTGCGCAGACCCTGGCGATGGGCAGTTTTCGCCACCTCCAGCCATTCCACACCGGACAGCTTCTTTTCACAGGTGGCCTGGCGAATCCGGGGGCTAAAGACTTCGGCCCCGCCGCCGGGAAGCGATCCCAGGCCGGCATCGACCATATCCCGCAAGGTTTGCTCAACCGACTTCCCCGCCAATTGCGCCAAGTGATGGATTTCCACGCAGGTGAAGGCCTGAATATGCACCTCGGGCCGCACCTCTTTAATGCCGCGCAACAGATCGATATAATAGGAAAAAGGCAGGTCAGGATGAATGCCGCCAACCATGTGGATCTCACTGATCGGTTCGTCGAGCCGCTGCCTGACCTTGTTTTTAACATCGTCAACACTCATCTCGTAGGCGAGTGCGTGCCCCTTTTCCTTGCCGAATGCACAAAATTTACAGAGGTTTGTGCAGATGTTGGAATAGTTGATGTGCTGGTTGTAAATGAAAAAGGCCTGATTGCCGTTCTGACGCTCGCGGACAATATTAGCCAAGTAGCCAAGCGCAAGAATATTGGGATGATGGTAGAGGGTTCGTCCATCCTCCAGCGTCAGACGCTCACCTTCCCGGACTTTTGCCAAGATGTGTCCCAAACCGGATTGTTCAATATACGCGTCCATACCGTATGCTCGCCTCACAGGCAAAAAAAGAAGCCCCTTGGAGTAAGGGGCTCATGTTCATTGATGTGACCGGAAAGTTAATCGAGGAAGAAGCGAAGTTTTTCCCGGCGGCTTGAATGCCGTAGTCGGTTCAAGGCCTTTTTCTCGATCTGTCGGATGCGCTCTCGCGAGACATTGAACCGTTTGCCGATCTCTTCCAGGGTGTATTCCGCTTTTTCGCCGATACCGAACCGCAAGCGGATAATTTTCTCCTCGCGATCGGTCAGAGTAGACAATACCTCGGTCACCCGGTGGGCTAATTCTCGGTTTTGAACCGCATCGTAGGGCGACTCCGACTCCTGATTTTCGAGAAAATCTCCCAAGGTTGAATCGTCGTCGCCGACTGGAGTTTCAAGGGATATAGGTTCGCGGGAAGCCTCAAGGATGGCCAGGATCTTATCCATCGGCAGATCGGTCATCTTGGAAATTTCCACCGGAGTCGGTTCGCGTCCCAGTTCCTTGAGTAACGAATAGAAGGCCTTGAAAAACTGGCTGCGCAATTCGAGGAAATGAACGGGTAGACGAATCGTCCGGGTTTTGTCGAGGATAGCCCTGGTGATAGCCTGTCTGATCCACCAGGAGGCATAGGTGGAAAACTTGTTGCCTTTTTTGTAGTCGAAGCGAAAAACAGCCCGCATCAGGCCCAGATTGCCTTCCTGAATCAGGTCAGCCAGGGTCAGCCCCTGATGCATGTATCGTTTGGCAATAGACACCACCAACCGGAGATTGGCCCGGATCATTGAATCCTTGGCAAACTCGATCGAACGGTTGTAAGCTTCGATTTTGGTCGTCAGCTCGAACAGTTCACGCTTGTCCGGATAGGTCCGGTTGGCGATGCTGACGCAGTGCTTCATGTAGTTGAGCTGCTGCTTTTTGGGCTTGAGCGTCGGATCCCGGCGTTGCCAAAGGTCGATGCGGTCAACGAGCATCTTGATTTCATTGACGCCGGACACATCCTGACGAATGGCCTCGATAATGGCGTCAAATCCTTCCCGAATCGTCTTGGAATACTTGGCTTCCTCCTCAGGGGTGAGCAAATCGAATTGCCCCATCTCCCGAAGGTACGTGGTGGTGGTTTCCTCAGATTCGTGCTCTTCACTGTCGGGCAGGCTGTCGGAAGAGGCGTCATCCTCGCCGCTTTTTTTGCCTGTCCATTCTTCGCCGGAGAGGGTTTTTCTTTTTCCTGATTCCTCCTGAGTAACAATTTCAATATTGTTTTCCCCAAGAAAATCAAAAAGTTCTTCTATAGCCCCCGCATCTTTTACCTGCTCGGGAAGCAGGTCGTTAAGATGTTGAAATGTAATACAGCCTTCATCTTTTCCGGCCTCAAGAAGGTCATTTTTTATACCTGCTAACACCTGCCTTCTCCTTTAAACTGTGCATTCGCACACAAAGTGGTTTAAGAGACAAAAAGAATATTATAAAATAATCTTTTAGAGCAAAAAAGCAATCGAAGAGTGTCCTTCATGCGGGAAAAGCATAGAATTAAGCCAAATTCTTTGAATATACTTGGACGCAGCAAGATCAGGCATGGCCCCTCGGATAGGAAATCGAACGTGAGTAGTCATACATCTGTAAACATCCTCCAACAAAGGTCAAGCGGAATTTTACTTCCTCTTTTCTCTCTTCCCGGTTCCCACGGAATCGGCGACGTGGGCCAGTCGGCCATGCAATTCATCGATTTTCTCAAGAAAAGCGACCAAAGCTGCTGGCAGATTTTACCGCTCGGTCCCACCAGCCCGATTTTCGGCAATTCTCCCTACATGAGCCCGTCCGCATTTGCTGGATCGCCCCTTTTCATCAGTCTTGACGTGCTGGTCGAGCAAAACCTGCTCCAGAAGGAGGAAATCGTCCCGCCTGATTTCTCAGAGTACACCATTGCGTATCAGCAGGTGGCGCAGTTCAAAAAAAAGATCCTCTCTTTGGCATGGAAACGGTTTCAAGCCCAAGCAAACAGCGACACCCTTCTAGCGGAATTTGCCAGCACGCAATCCTGGAGTATCGATTACGCCCTCTTTCTCGCGCTCAAGGAACGCTATCAGGATAAACCGTGGTACGCCTGGCCAACTTCGCTGCGCCAGCGGCAACCAGAGGCGCTTGCCCGGGCAACGCGCGAACAGCAGCTGAAAATTGATTATTATCTGTTCGAACAATATCTTTTTTTCTCCCAATGGAGCCAACTGCTCGAGTATGCTCAAAAACAGGGGGTCCGGATTATCGGCGACCTGCCCATTTACGTAGCACTTGACAGCGCTGATGTCTGGGCAAATCAGGAACTGTTTCAACTCGACGATGAAAAAGGCGAACCAACCCACGTTGCTGGCGTGCCGCCGGATTATTTCAGTGTAACCGGTCAGCGCTGGGGCAATCCGCTGTATCGTTGGAACACAAAAGATGTACACATTGAGCAAAAACTGTGGACGTGGTGGGAACAAAGATTGCGGCTCAACTTTTTCCTGGTTGACACCCTCAGGATCGATCATTTTCGCGGTTTTGCATCCTATTGGGCCGTTCCTGCAGCAGAAGAAACAGCGATGAACGGTTGCTGGTTGCAGGGACCCGGGCAGCCGTTTTTTGAAGAAATGGACCGGCGATTGGGTGGAATGTCGATTATTGCCGAAGATCTTGGACTCATCACCCCCGAGGTGGAAGCCCTCCGAAAAAACCTTGGCTATCCTGGGATGAAAATTCTGCTCTTTGCCTTCGACGGCGATCCGAAAAATAGTTATCTCCCCTATAATACAGAAAAAGAGAGCGTGGTGTATACAGGTACCCATGACAATGACACCGCTGTTGGCTGGTTTCTCAACCCTGAGGTAGATCCGGAGAGCAAACAGCGGGCCAAACGATTTGCCAACCGGGTTGATGATCATGCCGGGTCCTTTCATCGGGATCTCATTCATCTCGCCCTGTCCTCCCCAGCCAACCTGTCAATACTCCCAATGCAGGATGTTCTTGGTTTTGGCAATGACTGTCGCCTGAACACTCCCGGCACCATGGAGAAGAACTGGCAATGGCGCTGCGCCGGACGATTTATCAACGATGAAGTTGCCGCTTGGCTATCCTCTTACACTAAGCTATTCGGACGGTTGCCACCGCAGCACCCTGCACGGGGGATTGATGGATAAGGACAACGTTTGATAAGCATAAGCAGATTTTCTTTCATCAATTCAACCGCATTACTCCTTGCCATTTCATTTTTTCCAAAAGCATTTCGATCCTTTGTCTTTGCAAACATCTCCTTGTTACAGATAAGCATCATCCTCATTTACATTAGCTTTGTTTTTTCTGATAGAGTAGCGCTTCTTGCAAAAGGAACGTCCGCATGCTGTGTCATATACAGGCAGCAAGCGCTTAAAGAGGTAAGCTAGGGTGGGGAGGAGAGACGAATTGTCAACGGCATAAAACCTCTCGAAATGCGCGACCAGGATGCTTTTGCGACTGGCGTCCATCTCAAGCTGGCCAAATTACCACCTGGAACCTCCGAAATCAAACCACCTGGGGGGCAAAATCTGATTAACGGCAAGGCGCCAATTTATCTGGTCGATTCTCGGCCGTTAATCCGCTACAATCAGTCGCATTTACCAGAGGCTCACTCCATCCCGGTTCCACTCCTGGAAGAAAAAAGGGGGCGGTTTTCAACCGGCGCCCGGGCCGATAAGGCTTACAACGAGATGTGAAACATGGCTTGAATGTCAAATTTTTGCTACTCAACATCAGAGACGCTGAGGGCGATTGCGAAATTATACGCCCCTGAGTGAGTCCTTATTCTCAGACCCCTCGCCATTTCCCTCAAAAAAAAAGGGACCGCTTCTTTCGGAGCGGTCCCGGCATTTCATTTCTCCTGCTTTTCAATGCGCTTAAAGACTCTTGAGCTGCTCCAGCAGATTTTCCATAGCGGTCAAATGCGCTCTTGCAACAGCCACCGAATTATTGCGGGCATCCGCTTCCATATCGAGCGCCAACTGCCGAATCCCTTCTATACCTAAACTCGCTGCCGCCCCTTTCAGGCTGTGGGCAGCCCGCATCACGCCTGCGGCATCGGTTGCGGCCACTGCCTGCTGCAACTGGGCAAAATCGGAAACCGAGGAATCTCTGAATAAAACAAGCAACTCTTCCAGCAATTCTTCGTCCCCGCCGGTCTGTTCCAAGGCGAATGCTTTATTCCACCGCAAATCGGCCATACCTGCCTCCAGCAATTCTGGTTAATCGTTTAGGGCAAGAGCCGCAGCGCAATCCTGCACTGCGGAAAACCCGATTTTTCCCTCACGGATACAGGTGAGCACACCACGGTTCAGTCCAACGAGCGTGGAGCCACCGCCACCGGGAGTTGTGCCCCCATCAAGAATGAGATCGATTTCGGCATCAAACGTCCGCGCCACCTCCGCAGCCGAGACCGCTGCGGGAAAACCGGTTATGTTGGCGCTGGTGGCGGTGATCGGGCCCCCAAAAGCGCTGATCAGGGCAATCGCGGTCTCGTGAGGAGACTGCCGAATCCCAATTGTTCCAGTGTTCCCGGTCACCTCCGATGGCAGTGAAGGCAACGCCGGGCAGACCAGGGTCAAGGGGCCGGGCCAAAAACAATCGATCAACCGGCGATAAAGATCAGGCACCGCTCCCGTCAACAGCGGCAACTGATCCATCCCCGCCACCAGAACAAGAATCGGCAATTGGCGCGGACGCCGTTTAACCCGGAATAATCGTTCCAGGGCCTGGCGGTTGAACGGATCAACCGCCAAACCGTAGTAGGTTTCCGTGGGGAACGCCACTACACCGCCTGCCTTGAGGAGGTTGGCGGCATGCTCGAGACTTTCCCTGCTGCAGGCGACAGGCCAGTTCACATTACCAACGCCTGGTTTTTTGCGGCAACTTCGTCGGCCATCTTCCGAGCATGTTGATCAAGCTTTTCCTGGAGCACGGCATCTTCTATCGCTAGGATCCGGACAGCCAACACCGCCGCGTTTTTGGCGCCGGCCTTGCCGATGCCCATGGTAGCAACCGGGATGCCTGGCGGCATCTGCACGGTGGAAAGCAGGGCGTCGAGCCCGTTCAGGGAAGAGGCGTCCAACGGAACGCCGATCACCGGCAAAGTGGTGTGGGCTGCCAGGACACCGGCCAGATGAGCCGCCATGCCCGCACCGGCGATGATCAGTTTGAGTCCGCGCTCCCGGGCGGTCTTGGCATAAGCGCAGGCCTGTTCGGGCGTGCGATGGGCAGAAGAAACACGTATTTCAAATCCGATCCCAACCGACTGAAGAAATTCAGCCGCAGCACGCATTACTGGCAAGTCGGAATCGCTGCCCATGACGATTCCCACCACGGGTTTGGCGGTGGTCGCCAAACGGGCCAAAGCCCTGTGGCCGATATCGTGGCGGTAATAGCACCCTTGCCATTGGATTTCCTTGGCCGCACGGTAGGCTCGATCAATGGCCTCTTGAATGGTTGCGCCAACAGCGGTTACTCCTAGAACCCGGCCGCCGCTGGTAACTGTCTGCCGGCCTTTTATCGCGGTTCCGGCATGAAAGACCTCCACTCCCTCCACTTTGGCTGCCGCCCGCAGGCCGGTAATCGCCTTGCCGGTGACATACTTGCCCGGATATCCTTCGGAGGCCAGAACTACGCAGACCGTGGGACGAGGATCGATTTCAATCTGCAACGTATTAAGCGTGCCGTCGATGCAGGCCTCGAGAATGTCGACAAGATCGCTCTTTAACCGCATCAGCAGGGGTTGGCATTCAGGATCGCCAAAACGGCAATTGAATTCGAGCACATTGATCCGGTCTCCGTCGATCATCAATCCCGCATAGAGCATGCCCTTGTAAGGGCGGCCCTCCGCAGCCATTCCACGGACGGTGGGCAGCATCACCTCTTCCATCACCCGCTTGGTCAGCGCTTCGGTCATCACCGGTGCCGGAGAATAGGCACCCATGCCGCCGGTATTCGGTCCTTTGTCCCCATCGAAAATGGCTTTATGATCCTGGGAGGACGGCAACGGCAACACGGTTTTGCCGTCGGTGAAGGCGATGAATGAAGCCTCCTCTCCTTTGAGAAATTCTTCGATCACCACCTGGTTACCGGCGGCACCGAAGGCCTTGTCCTTCATGATTAAATCAACTGCCTCCTCGGCCTCTTCAACGGTCTGGGCAATAATGACTCCCTTGCCGGCAGCAAGACCGTCGGCTTTGACCACGCAGGGCGCGCCGATGGATTTAATGAATTTTTTGGCAGCTCCCCGTTTGCCAAATGTTTCGTACCGAGCGCTCGTTATCTGATATTTTTTGAGAAAATCCTTGGTGAAGACCTTGCTCCCCTCCAGGATTGCACCTTTGCTGTCAGGTCCAAAGATACGCAGATTATTTTTTTGAAAGAGGTCCACAATACCTTTGGCCAGAGGTTCCTCTGGGCCGACAATGGTGAGATCGACCCTCTCCTTGAGGGCAAAATCCAACAGCGCGGCAAGGTCACCTACAGAAATATCAACACATCGCGCAATATTTCCGATGCCTGCATTTCCCGGCGCGCAAAAAACCGTTCCAACCTTGTCGGACTGTTTCAGTTTCCAGATAAGCGCATGCTCGCGGCCGCCTCCCCCTATCACCAAAATCTTCATTCTCCCCTCCTCTTAACATTGATCTGTGTTGGTTTAACACCCTCTTTCTAATAAATAATCTTGAGTCCCGTCTAGCAAAATAATACGTACCGACCTCCCTCGGCCTGGAACCAGACAGATAGAACACCGTCATTTTTCTTGACTTTTTCTTCGGCATACTGTTACTTTCGGAATGAGGATTCATTCATTTTTCACAGCAATTGCCTGTTTCACCATATTAAATGAAAACAACAGATAAGCACCGTAAAATAATACGTGCTGCCACCAAGGTTTTTGCCAAGAAAGGCTTTTTCAATGCCAGGATTTCCGATATTGCCAAGGAAGCCAAGGTGGCTGACGGCACTATTTATCTCTATTTTAACAATAAGTTTGATATTCTTCTTTCCGTTTTCGAGCAAGAAATTGGCAAACTGATCGATCACGTCAACCTGCTGCTGGAAAAGGAAGACAGCTCAAAAGCAAAACTGGAAATCTTTATCACGAACCATCTCGAAGAGATGAAGAAAAACCGGTATCTTGCCGAGGTCATTCATATTGAGTTGCGTCAAACCAGCAAGCTCATCCGTGAATATCGGAAGAATACATTCAATGATTATCTAAAAATAATTGGCACAATTATAGAAAAAGGGCAGGAAGATGGGACCTTTCGCAAGGATATTCAATCGGATATAGCTCGCCAGGTTGTTTTTGGCGCTCTCGATGAAATCTCAATATGTTGGCATACCGACAATACCTGTCCCTATAGCACCGAGGAGGTGAGCACTCAGATCACCTCCCTCTTCCAAAACGGATTACTGTCGGTGTCAGCCGCCTAAACTGCTTTTATCCACCTCCCCACTTGTCGGATCGACTGCCCTCCTGCTTTGAGGGGAATCGATCACACCTGCACGCATCCATCAATGTTGATTTTCTGAAATTGTGCATCACACCAACCAATGGTAAACACTCATTGAATAGTTGAAGCGGAAATAAGGATTATCTCGAATTCCCGAAGACCACCCGGTGTTTTGGTCGCGACCTCATCCCCCACCTCTTTGCCAAGAAGCGCTCTGCCAAGGGGCGAAAAGACGGAAATTGATCCTTTTTTCACATCGGATTCTTCCGGTCCGAGAAGCTGGTACGTTACTTCAATTTCAGTTGTCAGATCCATGAGGGTAACGACGGTGCCGAAAACGGCCCGATTGATGGAAACCTTGGAGCAGTCGATGATCTCAGCTCTGCCGAGCTTGTCTTTGAGTTCGAGAATCCTGCCTTCAACCAAGCTTTGGCGTTCCTTGGCCGCGTGATATTCGGCATTTTCACTCAAATCGCCATGCGCCCTCGCCACCTCGATTGCCTTGACTATTTCAGGCCGCTCCATCCGTTCAAGCCGTTCCAGCTCTTCCCGAAGCTGCCGATTTCCCGTCAAGGACATCGGGATACGTACAACCATGTCTTTTCCTCCTGTATATATTTCTTCCAAAAGATGAATAAGAAGAAAGCGTTGAGCAGAACCCAACGCTTTCAGAAAACAACCCTCTATTGCAGCGATCCAAAAGGGCGGCAGTGAACGCCATCCCGGTTTGTACGCTACGCGGCTGACATGACCGAGCTCACCTGAGGCGATAAAACCGTTGGATGGTTTCGACTACATAGGCCAGTTGCTCGTAGGTCAATTCAGGAAAAATAGGCAAGGCCAGCGAATCGGCGGCGGCCTGTTGCGCAACCGGAAAAGACTGGTGTTTATACGTTTCAGACTGGAGACACTCCTGTTGATGCAGACAAAGCGGATAATATATTTCGCACCCAACGGAGTGGTCCTGAAGAAACTGCCGCAGCTTATCCCGTTCGGGGACAAGAATAACGAATTGATTGTAGATATGGTGATTGCGATGCTCGGCGCCATCTATTCCGGCATAAATAGCTTTCGGCAGTTTGACCGGAGAGTCGACCAGACCGGCGTCCTGAAACAGTTGCCGATAATGATCCGCATTGAGACGACGGGCGGCATGCCATTGTTCCAGATAGTCCAGCTTGATTGCCAGCACGGCCGCCTGGATCGGATCGAGCCGGAAATTACCGCCAACCCGTGAATGATAGTATTTGGGCTCAGCACCGTGGTTGCGATTCGACCGAACGATGTCAGCAAATCCTTGATCACTGGTAGTGATCATACCGCCATCGCCGATGCCGCCAAGATTTTTGCTGGGAAAAAAGGAAAAGCAACCGCACAGGCCCATGGATCCGGCTCGACGCCAGACAACGGCTCCATTTTCCTCATATGGACATTCAGCGCCGATGGCTTGAGCCGCATCTTCGATCACCGGAATATTGTATTCGGTGGCGAGTTCCATGATACGTCCCATATTGGCGCATTGGCCATAGAGATGCACTGGAATAATAGCCTTGATGCGGCTGCCTGATTTTCGATCCGCCGCCAGGGCCTCGGCCAACCGTTCAGGATCGATATTGAAACTGTCAGCTTCGATGTCGACGAACACTGGCTGCGCTCCTACCCGGAGGACCGTACCCATGGTAGCAAAAAAGGTGTACGGTGTTGTCAGCACCAGATCACCCGGACCGATATCAAGCGACATCAGTGCAGCCAGCAGGGCGTCGGTTCCGGAACTCACCCCGATTCCTTGCCCTGAGCCGCAGTATCGCGCGATTTTTTCTTCCAGCTCTGCAACCTCGCGCCCGAGGATATATCCGGTGGAATCAATGACCCTTGTCACTGCTTCTATAATTTGCGGACGCAAGGCAGCCAACTGCGGTTTTAAATCAAGCAACGGTACGTTCATTAAGAATATTACAGGTAGATGTTGAAAGATGGTGGTGAAAAGAGCGGGGAGATCAGGAAAACTGACCTTCTGGTCCAGCTGCAAGAATTACGCCGTCGCCGCTAAGAAAATCCTGAATGTCAGGCATTTCTTTTTCGAATTGTTTGCGCAATTTTTTCAACAGGTTTGCTTCAATCTGACGGACTCTTTCTCTTGAGATGTTGAATTCGTCAGCAATTGTTTGCAGGGTTTTGGGCTCGTCACTGAGCAGGCGGGTATTGAGAATAACCTGTTCCTTTTCGTTGAGCCGGGTACTGAGATCGGCAAGAATGACAGCCAACCGTTCACGCATTTCCTGACTGGCGACGACCTCTTCTATCCCTGGTCCGTCGTGGGGGAGAAAATTTTTCTGTTCATCTTCCGAGTCACTGCGCACCGGGGCTTCCAGGGAAACATCCCAGTTGTCCATGCGTTGCCCCATCTCAATTACTTCGCTTTCCTTGACGTTTAATCGCTCGGCAAGCAATTTTATTTCCGGCTTGAAACCTTGCGATTCAAGGAGTTTTTTTTCTTTATTCAGGCTGAAAAAGAGCTTGCGTTGCGCCTGGGTAGTCCCGATTTTGACCAGTCGCCAGTTATCCATGATAAATTTCAGGATATAAGCGCGAATCCAGTAGGCTGCATAGTAGGAGAATTTAACCCCCCGATACGGATCGAACTTCTTGGTGGCTTGGACCAAGCCCACGTTACCTTCCTGGATGAGGTCCATGAAATTTTGCATCCAGTATTTCTGGAAATCCATAGCCACCTTCACCACAAGCCGCAGATTCGAGGAAACCAGGCGATAGGCAGCATCCGGGTCACCGGTTTCCTGAAACCGCACAGCCAGTTCTTCAGTTGCTTCACGACTGAGCAATTCATACTGGCTGATTTCCTGAAGATAGCGGTGAAGGGCTGGATTGCTGAGCGCCGGAAGGTTGTCGTCTTGACTCGTCAGCATTAAAGCGTGCTGCGGCGGTTCATCCAGATCTAGATTGTCGATTTCGCTCTGATCTCTCATGAATTTCTGGTATATCGTTAGAAAACACAACCCTGCAGGAAGAAGGCTCGCATGCAGGGTTTACAAGGCAAGACTACCCGAAAACTGAAAAAAAAACACTTTAATACGACAGAGTTCGGTTCAAGAGTTTTTTTTTCAAGGAATCTGTGCTAAGGATACCCGGCTCCATTGCCGCTCCCTCCCCCCTCTTTTCATTGATTATTTTCTGTATGGATAAAATTAGAAATTTCAGTATCATTGCGCACATCGACCATGGCAAGTCCACCTTAGCCGACCGGATGATTCAACTCTGCAAAATGGTCACCGACCGGGAGTTCAAGGATCAGATGCTCGACACCATGGATATTGAGCGGGAACGCGGCATCACTATCAAGTCACAGACCATCTGTTTGCCCTTCCACGCCGACGATGGCAAGGTCTACACGCTCAATCTGGTCGACACTCCCGGTCATGTCGATTTTAGCTACGAGGTTTCCCGTGCCCTTTCCTCCTGCGAGGGGGCACTGCTCCTGATCGATGCCGCCCAGGGGATCGAAGCGCAAACCCTGGCCAATCTCTATCTGGCCATGGAGAACAACCTGGAAATCATTCCAGTCATCAACAAGATTGATTTGCCGGCCGCTGAACCGGAAAAGGTGGCGGTTCAGATCGAGGAAGATTTAGGTCTCGACGGTGAGACCATCCAGATGTGCTCCGCCAAAACTGGCCAAGGGGTGCCAGAACTGCTCAATGCCATTGTCCGTCTGCTTCCCCCGCCCATTGGTGATCCGGGAAAACCCCTGGAAGCACTGATCTTTGATGCCAATTACGATCCGTATCGCGGCACCGTCATCTCGGTCCGGATTATCAACGGCACGGTTAAAACCGGTGATCAGATAGTGTTCATGTCCAATGGGGCCGAGTACCGGGTGGAAGAACTGGGCCTTTTCCACTTGCGCCGCGAACCGCAGCAACAGCTTTCCGCCGGAGAAATCGGCTATATCATCGCTGGCGTTAAAACTGTCTCTGATACCCGCCCCGGTGACACCATCACCCTGAAGGACTGCCCATGTCCCGCTGCCTTGCCCGGTTTCAAAGAGGTACAGCAGGTGGTCTTTTCCTCTCTCTATCCGATAGCCTCCGATGAATACGAGGAACTGGCCACCGCCCTGGAAAAATTAAAACTTAATGACGCCGCCCTCTCCTTCCAAAAAGACTCCTCAGCAGCCCTTGGGTTTGGTTTCCGCTGCGGCTTTCTGGGGTTGCTTCATTTGGAAGTCGTGCAGGAACGGTTGGAACGGGAGTTTGATATTTCCCTGATCCTGACCGTGCCCACAGTCAAATACAAGTTCTATTTGCAGAACAAAACCATGGTCGAGATTGACAATCCCTCATACTTTCCCGATCCCGGCTCCATCGCCCGGATCGAGGAACCGTATATCAAGGCGACCATCCACATTCCCGAGCGCTATATGGGCGTGGTCATGACCCTGTGCATGGAGCGGCGCGGTGAAAACACCAAGTACCATTACCCCATGCCCGGCCGCATTGAATTCATTTGCGAACTGCCGCTGGCCGAGGTGATTTATGACTTTTACGATCGTCTCAAGTCTGTGACCCAGGGCTATGGCTCGTTTGACTACGAATTGATCGATTACCGGCCCAGCGATCTGGTTAAGCTCGATATCCTGGTGAACGGCGAACAGGTCGATGCGCTGTCCCAACTGACCCATCGAGCCAAGGCCAGGGAACGTGGCCTCAAGGCTTGTGAACGGCTGAAGGAGGAGATACCCCGGCAGATGTTTAAAATCGCCATTCAAGCGGCCATTGGCGGCAATGTAATTGCTCGGGAAACCATCTCTGCTTTGCGCAAGGACGTGACCGCTAAGTGCTACGGTGGTGACATTTCCAGGAAACGGAAGTTATTGGAAAAACAGAAGGAAGGAAAGAAGCGGATGAAAACCGTGGGCAATGTGGACATTCCCCAGCGGGCCTTTCTAGCGGTGCTTAAATCGGATCAGTAAAGATGTCGCCTTCCTCTTGCGGAGCAATCTCGACAGCGGCAGCATACGCGGTTAACCGGTCCCGCAGAAGGTCCAACCCCAGGCCGGTGCGGGCGGAAAAAATGATCCGTTCATCGCTGGTGAGGGTCAGCCCAGCATCCAGGGCCGCGGCATTCTTCGCCTGATTGTTGCGGGATAACTTATCGGCCTTGGTGTACACCGGCAGATAGGGTTTTTTCAGATAACGCAGCCAGTCGATCAATTCCCGATCCAGGGCCTTGAGTTCGTGACGGAGGTCGATGATCACGACCACGCAGGCCAGAGTTGTCCTGGTTTCGACATATTCGGTGAGCAATCCCTTCCAGCTTTGCCGGGTTTGCTGGGAAACCTGGGCAAAGCCGTAGCCGGGCAGATCAACCAGATACAATCTGTCGTCAACCAGGAAATAATTGAGACTCTGCGTCTTTCCCGGTTTGGAACTGGTCTTGACCAGACTGGTCCGGTCAATCAGACGGTTGATCAGACTCGACTTGCCGACATTGGAGCGTCCGGCAAAAGCGATGTCCGGATACACCGGCGGCGGCAGCTGCTTGATGGCGTGGGCGGAGAGGAGAAACTGCACTTTCCTGAAATCCATTCTTTTCCCCTCTCCGCTCTGGTTGTCGGGTGCCGGCAGCATCAGGCCCCTGCTCAGATAACCTTGTTCAAGGAATATTCGATAATACCTTCCGCGCCGTTTTTCTTCAGCTTGGGTACCAGATCGCGCACCTGATGCTCGGAGATGACCGTTTCCA
>Ga0074195_1003014_pt1 | contig 16916 bp, 6 predicted proteins | sample EPASupsiteHSE623_FD_64525 | JGI IMG/M metagenome (GOLD analysis project Ga0074195, IMG submission 64525) | Bioremediated contaminated groundwater from EPA Superfund site, New Mexico - Sample HSE6-23 | ecosystem: Environmental > Aquatic > Deep subsurface > Groundwater > Contaminated ...
TAATCTGTTCCATCAAAGATAATTACCGAATATCCGTTGGGCGCACCATCATTCATCGTGGCATGTGGAATACCCATTTCATCCTTCAGCCCACACCACCAGCTTCCGCAAACAGTGGCATGAATCAGGTGATGATGCGGAGTGTTGCCTTTCCAGCCCATTTCGCTGGTAACGAACAGATTCATTTGCTCATGAACATGACCAGAGATGGAAAACGTGTATTTTCTGTCGCTGATCAGGTCAAACAATTTATCCCGGTTATCGCACGAAACGATTGGGGCGTGCATCATCAGAACTACCAATTTGTTTTTCGGAACAAAACTGAGGTAGTTTTTAGCAAAGCTTAATTGGGAATCGGTAAAATGTGGCAGGTATTTGCCATCGGGCTTAAAATAAATATTATTGAAATCGATAAAAACCACCTGTCCGTATTCGAACGCATAAGTTGATGGCCCGTAAGTACGTTCAAACGAAGTGTCTTTTTCGTCGTTGTTTTTTGCATCGCGATCGAAATCGTGGTTACCGAAAGTATTGTACCACGGGATTCCGATTTGTGCAATCCCCTGATTAATTTCGTTAAAAAGTTCAGGACCATCGGCCGTAATATCGCCCAGTGATACTCCGAAAAGGGCATCGGTGTGCATACATTCTTCTACCACATCGTGGTTGATGTAATTGACTTCCTTTAGTCCGCGAGCCTGCGTATCGCCGAAAAATAAAGCTGAGAATTTTGCTGGATCGTCAGTCTTTGTGAGTGGAAAATTAACCGAAGAAGTTGAAGAATTATCTTTGCGGTATAAAAAGTAATGCTGCGGAATACGGTCCGAATTTAGCGGTACCGCAAAATTGGCAGGTTTAATCACGAAAATTCCGGTTTCCGCGTCAACCGGAAGTGTCCATTTTCCTTCAGAATTGGTTTGAACCACCTCAATTCCATTCGAAACACAAATGCCTTTGATTCCTTTTTCGGTTGAATCCAGGTTTCCATTGGAATTGGTATCCAGAAAAACAGTTCCGGATACCACATTCTGACTAAAAACGCCATTTGCCAGGCAGAAAAAAAGGCCAGTAAGGAGCAGACGAATCATCATACAATTTTCGGATTTGAAGAAAACAAAACTCAAAATCTATTTGTAAAAAAGAGTGCCACCTCCAGTTGGTGGTGGCACTCTTAAAAAAGTAGGTTTAAAATTGGTATGTATTGTGTTATTGCAGTAACCACATTTTCGAGAATTCATCATCAACGGCGGGCAACAATGTTTTTACCCCAGCGTCATAGGCATCCTTGTTCTGACCGAGTTCGTTTCCGGGATACCTGAAGCGTAATGGGAATGTATAATTCTTTAAATTTCCATTGCTAAAGATATTAGGCAATTGCGTTCTTCTCATGTCAAGATAAGTTTCAGTAGGAACAGTGAAAAGTGCCAGCCATTTCTGAGTAGCAATTTTATCCAATTTACCGGCCTGAGCTGTCGGTAATGAAATGCTGGTCTGAGCTAAATAAGTAGCAATATCAGCATCTGTTACGCCCCAACGTTTCATGGAAAGTGTAATACCAGCACGATAATAAGTATCAGCGTTTCCAGTTATCAAACCTTTGGCAGCAGCTTCTGCTAAAATAAACTGAACTTCATCGGCATTCATGACAGTTGCCTTCAATAAATTGTGTTTATTCTGTCGAAATAGCGTGGAGAATTTCGAAACTTTGAAGTTTCCGTTGGCGCCACCCGTTTGGGTATCGTAGTGACCATTTCCGTTCTTAAAGTCAGGAGCCATCCCGGCAATAAATCCGACATACAATTTATCTTTATCCAGAATATTATTTTCCTGAGCTTTAACAACTTCCTTACTCAGATCAACATATTCCCAAGTGGATGAATAGGTAAAACCATTTGGATCAGTTGTTGAAACTGTTTTGCCCTCATTTGCAGGATTGTCGGTCCAGGGTTTTTCAACCGGGGCAACCCAGACAGGTAATCGGGGATCGTTCAACGACAATAACATATCAACAAATGTTTTACTTGGCCTCCTACGGTCAAATTCATCTGAGGAAGACCAGTTAAAGGTGCCACCCTTCCACGAATTTTCAGTTAAGGTACCTAGGAAAGCAAGCCCTAAATTATCAGAATTATCCACCATTAATGTTGAGGCACCAGATGCCAATGCAGTAATTTCGGTACCGGCGTTACTCAACTTTTTAGAAGCGCGCATCACCAAACGTAACCTTAATGAATTATTGAATTTTATCCATTTCGACTTATCGCCAGCAAATATCAAATCACTGGTAGCAGTAATCAGGTCAGTTCCCTGTGTCATTAAAGTATTGGCATTCTTTAGTTCCTCAAGTAAACCGGTATAAATTGCTGATTGAGTATCATACTTCGGATACAAAATACCTTCACGGCCTTTCAGGGCTTCAGTATAATAAACATCACCATAATAATCAGTCATATAAGAAAATAGCAATACCCTGAATGTAGTAAAAATCCCTTCATGAACTTTAGAACCTCTTTCCTGTGATAACTTAATAGAAGCATCAACCAGTTTCAAGATGTCCATCGCTGAATACATTTCAGTAGTAGGTGATTTAAAAGCACTGTACGTGTTGTCACCGCCCTGATAGTTCCGAACCATATACTGCACGGCACCTGGTAATTTGGATGCTGAATACCCCTGATCCTGATAGAAGATGGTCGTCTTCTTTATAATGGACGAAAGTAAAAACGGATCGTTGACAGATTCTACTGCATCTTTTTGCTGTAGGAGATCATATTCGCGCAAGCTGTCCTCGCTACAAGAACTAACAGCCCCAAGCAACAGCAAAATGAATATATTTTTAATAAACTGTTTCATAATGGTATGTATTTGATTTTAAGATGATACATTAGAAGTTAGCTGAAATCTTGAACCCGTAGGAACCAATACTTGGCAAGGTGGCTCTAAGGATTCCCTGATTAGTCCCAACACCAGAGAATGCTGATTCAGGATCTTCATTCCGGCCATTTGCATTCCATTGGTAAATATTTCTCCCAACCAAAGAAACAACCACATCATTCAGTTTGATCTTGTTCGTAAGTGTATTTGGCAACGCATAGGCAACAGTAACTTCTCTCAATTTAAAGTTTGTGGCATCGTACGTTCTGGTTGAAGTAAAATTCCAGATGGCATCGCCATAGGCATTATATGGAAAATCATAGAATGTATTTCTCGGATCAGCGCCATTTACAATATAATCAGCATCAGTTGGAGTATCGCCTTCAAAATCAGGATTAATGAATACACCATGCACATAACTTGCATCATTGAAATCAGAATAACGTTCTTCATTCCAATCATTAATCACATCATAATCGCTTGATCCGATTGTTGGCCAGGGCAAACCACCATGAGCAGCATCACGCCCACCTACCCAATATGGATTGTTCTCTCCGGCACCAAGAGTTGTAAAAGCCCGTCCGTTTGACTCCATGTATTGTTGGTTTACCGACACATATTCGCCACCCAGACGAAGGCTACCTACCATTGTCAATGTTAAACGTTTGTATTTCAACGATGTGTTTATACCAATAATATAATCCGGATTAAAGTTTCCCAGCTTACCGCGGTCACGTTCGTCGGAAGATTTTTGAAATTTTCCGTCCTCATCCAGCAAAAACATGCCTGCATATTTGCCTTCTTTGACTTTCAGGATTGGGTTTTCTTCGTAAATACTTCCAATTTCCTCGCCTTCAGCAATTTTTATTTTGGTCTTCCCGTCATAGCTTGCAAAAACATAACCGTTCGGCGCAAATTTGTCGGACAAACGAGTAATGTGAGCTTTGTAATGTGTCAGTGTTGCCGAAACATCCCAGGTCCAATCCTTATTACGGATCGGAGTCACAGTAATTCCGCCTTCAAAGCCCTTTCCACGTACATCTCCGATATTGGTGGTCATCCCGGTAAAACCGGTTCCCTGAACAGTTGGAATCTGGTCAATCTGATCGACCTGGTCTTTAACAAAGTATGTGAAATCTACTTGTACCCGTTTATTCAGCATCCATAAATCGAAGCCAGCTTCTTTTGTTATGGAGTGCATCGGTTTAATATCCGGATCAACCAAGGTGGCTGTTATATTCACGGTTTTTGCGGATCCCCAGTCATTCGTTTCAAACGTATAGGTATCCACGTTTCTAAGCTTCGTCAGGCCATTACCCACATCAGCCCAGCCTAGACGAAATTTCAGGAGATCAATAGTTTCCGGAAGTTCGAAGGTTTCAGAAGCAACCCAACTGGCAGAAACTGAAGGATAGAAATAATTGATTTTTTCTTCTTCCAAAATTCCTTTCCAATCGTTGCGTCCGGTAATATCTAAAAACAACTGGTTATTGTAACCAAAGCTTGCTGTTCCATAAACACTGTACGAACTTCCAATACCCCAATTATATCCGTTATTCTGGATAGAAAGAGTACCGGCTTTTGCATTTGCTAATGAGAATAATCCAGGAACTGCAAGATCGTTGGCATTGATATCGAAACCAAAACTTTTCGAATAATTATAATTAAGACCACCAAATGCAGTAACCGACAATTTCCCAATTGTATTGTTGTAAGTAAGAATAGCATCCGTTGCAAAATCGGTATTAACTGTTGACGATGGATTAAACTGGCCAAAGTCATTATTTCGTCCCCAGGATCTTCTCAATTCATAATTTTCTTCCACATTTTCCATTCCGGAACGAAGCATTGCCGACCAGTTTTTAGCAATCTGCCAATCCAACTGTATTTTTCCAAAGAAATTATTTCGGCTAAACCGGTGGATATTCTCATAAGTAGTCCACCAGGGGTTTTCGATGTTTACAGCGGTTGTGGGCTGTCCGGTGGCAGGCAACTTCATACTTGCACCGTTCATCAATACGCCATCATAACCAGTTAGCCAATAGTTCTTCATTTCACTCAGAGGTTGATAGTTTGTCGGAATATTAAACAGCAAGTTGTTAAGCACACTGTTTGATCCGGTAATATTGGCCTTATTCGGAGAATAAGTCATAATATAATTCGCATTTGCGGATACTTTCAACTTATCAGTAAGCTTGTATTCTGAATTGAGCGTAACACCTTTTTGGTCAGTTTGGGTATTCGGCATAACACCTTTATTCGACATATTTGAAAACGACAACCGGAAAGATCCTTTATCGTAATTTCCACTGATGCTTACTGCGTTATTCGAAGTTGCTCCGTTTTGCAGATAGGCTTTCATCCTATTTTCTTTTGATGACACCTGTGCTGCGGTTTCCCAAGCCTGGGTTTTAACATTCCAGAAAATAGAAGAATAACTTCCATCCAATTTAGGGCCCCAGGTATCACCATTGTCATATTGCCATTCATAAGCACGTTCACCCTGGCCATATTCCGTTTGTGATTCAATAAAGTTATACGGAACATCAACGGTAAGCGAACTCGAGACACTTACTCCTATACCCTTTTTGCCACCTTTACCCGATTTGGTGGTAATCATGATAACTCCGTTACCACCTTCAGCACCATACAAAGCACCTGCGCTCCCACCTTTCAGCACAGTAACATTTTCAATATCTTCCGGATTTAATTGAGATAAAATATTGCCAAAATCAACTCCGTCTTTCGAGGTAAAAGTCTGTCGGCCAACAGGTACTCCGTCAATAACATACAATGGCTGACCTTTTCTTGAAACATCAGTTCCTGCAACACCATCTCGAGTGGTGGTGGTAGGCATTACTGTCGTACCACGAACGTTTACCAACACAGAAGAAGTAGGATCACTACTTAAACTGGTCAGGTTAACTCCGCTAACTTTACCATCCAACGATTTCATGACATTGGTGTTACCAGCTTTTACCAAATCATCAGCTTTAACTTCTCCTACTGAAAATGCAAGAGATTTTTTCTCTTTGGATATCCCCAGCGCAGTTACGACCACTTCATCAACGCCAATGCTTATCGATTCGAGTGTAACGTTGATAACAGATTTGCTATTCACCGGAACTTCCTGAGATTGCATCCCGACGAAAGAAAAAACCAATACCGACTGTGCACTCGGCGGTGTAATGTTGTATTTCCCATCCATGTCGGTTAGTACGCCATTGGTGGAACCTTTTACCAGGACAGTAGCTCCCGGAAGAACATCCCCGTCGGAGCTCTTTACAACACCACTCACTTTAAACTGGGCGATTGCATTGCTCGACAGAAAAGCAAACATTCCCAGAAGGAGCATTTGTAAGACTTTCTTTTTCATAGACAAATAGTTTTGTAATTAATGTAGAATCTCAAATTAGGTCAATCTTCCCCATGGAAGTAGAATGAATCATTTTTCACAGTAACAAATATTAGGAATAAAAAAGAGGATTGTTTATGGAATATTATTCTTATTACATCATATATTAACATTTAATAACTTGCTAAAACGATTTAAAAATTCTATGAAGTTAAAATTCCATTACAAAATCATTAATATTTGATGGGATTTTCAAGCTAAAACATAACCAGGGAACAATAAGTTCACCTGACTGAAAGGAAAACGGGTATTGGGATTACCCAGTTGGCCATGGATGCCGATTACAATAAAAGACAGAATCAGAATAAAGATTATAACCGAAAGCAGATAAAGCAACCACCAGGTAACAATTTCATCCAGTTCTCGTGTTCGGGAAGAAAGCCGGATACTGTTTTTGCATCAGAAACAGCACAATAATAATATTGACACATACCAATGATGATTCAGAGGTAAATTACCGAGGATCAGTTATTTTCCCTTTAATTATCTGGCTACTCCGGCTTCATTTCATAAAACTTCTTTTCCCCTCCTTTTTTTCGTTCAATACGAAACGCATCAAACAGACTGCCATCGGCTTTGTACGATTTGTAATTCAATTCGTTGTTGCTAATGGATATTTCCTGAAAAAGCTGAGTATTACCTCCGCTATGTTCCATCCATGTTTTTGTTCCGGCCGGGTACAATTTCGGACCACTAACCGACACCACATAAACGACAGAGGGCTTAATAACAGGATTATCAGAAGCTCTGCCACGTCCATACGAATGGTCGTGACCGGTAAGCACCAAATCGACTTTATATTTTTCGAGAATGGATTGAAAATGCTTTCGAAGTTGTGGATTATCGCGCGTATCTTTTGTCGAGTAAAACGGAAGATGTGTGGTAATAACTACCCATTCTTTGGTATTTGTGCGGAGAACAGAATCGAGCCAGGCTTTCTGAACAGTGATCTCATAACCATTTTCATCCTCCAGCTCCGAACCCGAGGCCGAATCAAACGAAATCAAACGAAGCTTCGGATAATCAACAAAAAAGCAGGTTCCGTCCAAACCAGCCGGACCATTGGTGGGTTGAGTAAACTGTGCATTCCAGTGTAAGCCAAGAGTTAAATCATCATAATCATGATTTCCTGGTGTCAGCACCTGAGGCACCATGGCAAAAATGTGAGAACCCGCTTCAAACCATTCCCACCATTCAATATCCCTTCCGGCACGGTTGATAATATCACCGGCGTAGAGCATAAACAAACAATCGGGCGATGTTTGATACGCTTTCCTCACTACCCGCGACCATTCCGACTTCAAACCCAACTGCGGATCACCAAAATAAATAAACGAATATGCTTTCTGATCTGTAGCCGGTGTTTTGAACTCAAACCATTCACTCCAATTATTCCCGCTTCCAACCCGATAGATGTATGATTTGCCTGAAGTTAAACCATCGATAATTGCGGAATGCTGATTGGCTGTAATTTCCGGTTCGTTTTCATAAACATACTTAAAAGTTTTGGTTTTAGCTTGGAATGACTTGCTGTCAGTGTCTTTGATTTTCGTACCTGAGATAAGCTGCAACTCACAGAAACCCGACCGTACAGTGGTATCGGTTCGCCAGGTAACAGCCAATGAAGCGACCGGATCAGGAGTTGGATTTAGAATGATCCGGTCGGGCCACGCTGTCGGGAAGTTCTGTTGGGCGAAAATTAAATTCTGAGCAAGAAAAATATAGCACACCAGTGCAAGGATGCACCACTTTAGTTTAGGTCGATTCTTCATGTTAAAAGCGATTTATTATCCGGATCATTCTAACCATTCCAATCCGAAATATTTTCGATAAAGAAAACCGAAATGAATTTCAACTTCTTCTGGTATTTTCGTCAGATTACATTAATTATTAACCTTCCGGAACAGCTACTATCAGTAATAACAGATACTTGTGATACCTGACTCAGAAACATCTTCCGGAGTTTGAGGTAAAAAAAACAGTAACCTATTTTTCGCTAACTTATATTAATTTTAAAGCCTTATACAAACTAAAACTCAAACGAATAAACCTTAATCTATGAAAACTACGTTACTGTTTTTTGCATTATTCTGCCTGATGGCTATCGATGTATTTCCACAAAAGGAGTTTAATGGCCTGGACATGAATTTGGGCAACCTTTATCGGTTATCCAATGCCCAAACCCGATCTATAAGTCCGGAGAACTTTACCGGTGAAAAAGGGGAAGGCGGCATGGCCATTCCCGACGAAAAAGCTGCTCCAAATACGGCCAATGCGACCAATGCTGCCCGGGACCTGGGGCAAGGCTGGAAGGTAAATCCGTATATACGCATCAAGTCAGGCGAAACCTTAACTCTGGCCGAGATTGAAGGACCGGGTGCCATTCAGCACATCTGGATGACCCCAACCGGAAACTGGCGATTCTCTGTCCTGCGTATTTATTGGGATGATGAAACAGAACCGTCAGTCGAGTGTCCGGTGGGCGATTTCTTTGGAATGGGATGGAACCAGTATGCACCGCTCAACTCATTAGCCGTTTGTGTTAATCCGGGAAGCGCCTTCAACTGCTATTGGATGATGCCTTTCCGCAAAAAATGCAAAATTACCATGGAGAATATTAACGACAAAGATCCCATGACTCTGTATTACCAGATTGATTACACATTAACCGAAGTTCCTGCCGATGCCGGTTATTTTCATGCCCAGTTCAGACGTTTAAACACCAACACCACTTCTGATTATACCATTGTTGACAACATTAAAGGGAAAGGCCAGTTTGTGGGCGTTTATCTGGCTTGGGGAGTCAACAACAATGGCTGGTGGGGCGAAGGAGAAATCAAATTCTTTATCGATGGCGACACTAAATTTCCAACGATTTGCGGAACGGGTACCGAAGATTATTTCTGTGGCTCCTATAATTTTGATCGCGATGGCCAATACAAAGAATTCTGCACCCCATATGCCGGACTTCACCAGGTCATCCGACCCGACGGAACCTACAAATCGCAACAGCGTTTTGGTTTGTACCGCTGGCACATTATGGACCCGGTGCGTTTTCAGAAAGATCTGAAAATTACCATTCAGGATTTGGGATGGCGACAAGGAGGAAGGTACTTAACCCAACAGTCTGATATTTCATCGGTTTGTTACTGGTACCAGAGCGACCCGCATGGTAAATTCCCAAAACTTCCGAATTGGCAAAGTCTTGAAGTAAATTAATACTTCAACTTAACAGAAAATAGGTGTAGCAAAAACGCAAAATATTCCGTACTTCATGCAACTATAGTTGTTCCCCGTCTTTCAGGTTAAAAGCTAACAAAAACCTAATTTTTATGGCTGTAATCCTTTTAATAGACAAAGAGCCAGATCAGGTAAAATCTATACCTGACTGCTTTCGTTTAATGTTGCCTGACGCAACAATTCTTGCTGCAAGCGACAGCCGGAAAGGGATTGAGTTGGCCACTCAAGCAAACCCGGATGTAATTATCCTTGGTGAATTAAATCAATCGACTGACCGCATTGAATTTTGTCACCAACTAAAACGGGATAAACTTCTTGGGGATATTCCTATTATTTTTCTGATTTCCAGGCAAAACTCCAAAGAAACCCGGATAAAAGCGCTGGATGCCGGAGTAGAAACATTACTTTCTTACCCAGTTGAAGACATTGAATTAGCTGCCCAGATTAAAGCAATGATTAAAATTAAATCGGCCAACCAATTGCTTCGGAAAAAACAAAATAATACGAATAGTGACATTACCGAGAATAAACCGGCTGAGATCTATCTACAAAAAAGCAAGAATCTTTTCCAAAGTCTGGTAGAAAACCTTCCTCAACGCATCTTCATTAAAGATCTTAACTCGGTTTACATTTCATGCAATGAAATGTACGCCCGCGACCTTGGAATTACTCCGGAACAAATTATTGGAAAAGATGACTATGCCTTTCACCCTATCGAGTTGGCTAATGCTTACCGCCGCGACGACCAGGAAGTAATCACCAGCGGAATACCTAAAATTATTGAAGAGCAATACGTTAGCAAAGGGCAGGAATACTGGATACACATCACCAAAACACCGTACCGTGACGACAATGGTCAAATTATTGGACTGTTAGGTATTTTTGAAGATATAACTTTACGAAAACAGGCAGAAGAAGAAATTAAACAAAGCGAATTCAAATACAGGTACATTTACGACAATGCCATTGAGGGAATGTATAGAACATCTATCGATGGGAAAGCTTTAATGGCTAACGCCTCTCTGGCAAGCATACTGGGTCATAATTCAGTAAATGAATACATTAAAGAAATGAATGATTCCACGTATCAGGTTTGGTTTAGTGAAGAGGAACGCTCCAACTATATTGCCCTTCTCGAAAAACAGGATATTATAAAAGGATATGAGTGCCGGTTGAAACGAAAAGATGGCACGCCAATCTGGGTTTTGGTTAATGCTAAATTAGGAAGAGATGAAAATGGCAATATGCTTTATTCTGATGGGTTTATAACTGATATTACCGAACGGAAACTAGCTGAAAATAAATTATACAAATCAACCCGGTTATATGCAGTCATCAGTCAGGCAAACCAGGCCATTGTTCATATAAAAGATAAAGATCAACTATTGCATGAAATTTGCCAGATTGCCATTGACTTTGGAAAGTTCCAAATGGCCTGGATCGGAATGGTTGATCAAACCACCCAATTGGTAAAACCTCATTCCATTGCCGGATTCGAGGATGGATACCTTACTGCCATTACGCAAATTAGAGTAAGCGATACACCTGAAGGGCGGGGTCCTACCGGCAGGAGCATCCGCGAAGGGAAATATGCGGTATGCAACGATTTTGCCAATGACCCGGACTTAGCAATCTGGCGGGATGAGGCATTAAAACGTAATTATCTTTCGGCCATTGCATTGCCAATTAAACAACAGGGCAAGACAATTGGCTCGTTTACGCTCTACGCAGCAAGTCCCTATTTTTTTGATGATCAGGAAATTCAATTGCTCACCGAGGTATCTGACGACATTAGTTTTGCCCTGGACACCATCGAACTGGAACAAAAACACAATCAAACAGTTACCGCATTGGCTAAAAGCGAAGAACAATTTCGCGGAATATTCAACAACCTTCAGGACGCATATTTTCAAGCCAACACAGCAGGAATTTTCACCTTGGTAAGTCCTTCAGCACTGCGCATGTATGGTTACCAGTCGCTGCAAGAAATGATCGGGATGCCTGCTGGTAATTTATACGCGAACAGCACTGACCGGGAAAAACTGATTTCGGAACTTGCAGCCAAAGAAAGTGTTGCGGATTTTATTTGCCTGGAAAAAAAGAAAGACGGCTCTACGTTCTGGGTATCCATGAATGTCCGGCTCCAATATGACATTAACGGTGAGTTTTCCGGAACAGAAGGCGTCGTGCGCGATATATCTGCACGAATGAAAGCTGAAGAAGAAATAAAACAAGCTAAGGAGCGCTTCCAAACCATGTTCGAGCAGGCACCCGTAGGAATTACGCTTAGCAATTCGTTAAACGATGAGCATATTGAAATAAACAGCAAGTTTGCCGAAATTATTGGCCGTACCAAAGAAGAAGTAAAAACCTTAGGTTGGAAAAGTATTACTCATCCTGATGATCTGCAAGAAGATCTGGACAACATGGCAAGGATGAATGCCGGAGAAACCCAAGGGTTTCAAATGAAGAAACGCTATATCCGCCCGGATGGTTCTTTCGTGTGGGTTGATATGACTGTAGCCAAGATCAATGATGGAGACAACCTGCATCCACAAAATCTTTGCATGATTGAAGATATTACCGACCGGATAAATAACGAGAACAAAATCCGGATTCTTACCCGTGCCATAGAACAAAGCCCGGTATCGATAGTAATTACAGATACAAAAGGGAACATTGAATATGTCAACCCAAAATTTACCCAAACAACCGGATATAGCTGGAATGAAGCAATAGGCTCCAATCCAAGAATACTTAAATCCGACACTAAATCCAGTAACGAATATCAACAATTGTGGGAAACCATAACCTCCGGAAATGATTGGCATGGAGAGTTTTTGAATGTAAAAAAGAACGGTGAATCCTATTATGAGTCAGCATCCATATCGCCGGTTTTCGACGATAATGGAAAGATTGCTCATTTTATTGCGGTTAAAGAAGATATTACCGACAAAAAGAAAAATGAAGAGCAAATCAAAACACTCAGTGCCGTAGTAGAACAAAGTCCGTTGATGATTATTATTACCGACAGAAAAGGAAATATTAAATTCATTAATGCTGAATTTACCAACTTCATGCAATATTCACTGGAAGAGATTCTTGGAACATGCCCCTGGATTTTCAACTTTAAAAACCACACACCGGATTCTTTCAATTCGATGTGGGAAACATTGCACTCCGGGCAAGTGTGGCAAACGGAATTCAGAAACCGCAAAAAAGACAAAACTTCTTTCTGGGAACATGTAACCATTTTTCCGCTACTCGACAACTCTGGCTCAATCAGCAATTACATTATCCTTAAAAAAGATATTACCGAGAAAAAACAGTTACTGGACGACCTGGTTGCTGCCAAAAACCAAGCCGAGGAATCGGACCGGTTAAAATCTGCATTCCTTGCCAACATGAGCCACGAGATACGCACCCCGCTCAACAGCATCATGGGCTTTGCTGATCTTTTACTCGACCCCTTCTTCGATCCGGTGCAACAAACCGAATTTGTACAAATGATCAAAACAAGTGGGAACAACCTGCTTGCTATTATTAGTGACATTGTTGATATTTCGAAAATTGAGGCTGGACAGATCACCCTCCATAAAGCTACTTTCCCGGTTGGAAAACTCATTCAGGAAATAGCTTACGAGCAATCGCACCTTATTCTGCGCAAAGGACTTGAAATTAAAGTTAACCTGCCGGAAGCTGACATTTTTATTGATGGCGATGAAGGTCGGATTAAGCAAATATTAATGAACTACGTCAATAATGCCATTAAATTTACAGAAAAGGGTTTTGTTGAAATAGGATGTAATATAATCGATTCGGTTCTGTTCTATGTAAAAGATACCGGAATAGGAATACCCGAGGAATTTCATGAAAAAGCTTTTGAGCGGTTCCGGCAGGTAGAAACGGCCCATACCCGTAAATATGGAGGCAACGGATTAGGACTGGCCATTGCCAGACAATTAGCCGAATTGATGGGAGCCAAAGTCTGGATGGAATCTGAGACTGGAGTCGGATCAACATTTTTCCTGTCATTCGCGGCTACTGCTTTGCGTAATAAATAAGCGGCTTCACAATAAAAATCTCCCGGGACCATCATTCAAAAGATGTTATCGTCTGAAGATCAATTCCGGGAGATTTCCAAAATTAGTTTATGCCTTTCTTTCTACCACAAATCCTCGCCAAATGCCCATCCTTCGCGCACCGGTTCTTTGATGTAGGCATTCAGTTCAGGATGATTGGTTATTTTCATGTTCGCTGCATCGTACTCTATGCGGGTAGCAAACCGTTGTGCCAGAACACCAACAGCAATCATTTCGGTGAGTTCGGCTGCATAATCGAAATTCGATCCCGGAAGTGTTTTATTTTTGATAGCCTCAATCCATTCCAACTGAGGCAATTCCTCAGCTACACGCGGAATAGTTTGCGCCGGTGCATTTTTTAAAAATTCTTTCATTTCTTCTTCAGGAACCAACAGACGTGGCTGATTGGGTCTTCCTCCCGTAATCAGCGTCTTCTTCTCTCCCACCATCACCATTCCCGAACCGGGCAATTTATCAATTCCCCATTCCGGTTTTATTTCAGGAGCTAAACCACCTTCGTACCACGACAACGATACCGGTGCCTTATCGCCACGTGCACCAAACTGGTAAGTTACCACCGATTGGTCGGCAATAAAACTATGGTCGGGAACCGGATTCGCCACAATTCCTTCAGCCGACTGAGGCATCCCCAATTCGAGGGCCCAGAAAGGCGCATCAATTGTATGGCAGGCCCAGTCGCCCAACATTCCGTTTCCGTAATCATAAAATCCGCGCCACGATTTGGGGGCATAGGCACTATTAAAAGGCCGTTCAGGAACTGGACCCTGCCACAAGTCCCAGTCGAGGTTTGCGGGCACCGGTTGCGCCGATGGCGGAAAAGCGTCGGGTTTGGTCCAGTAACCACCCGGCTTAAAATCGAACGGGCCAAACCAGGCATGTACCTCTTTTACCTGACCCAACACATCAGCATCGTACCATTCTTTAATCAAACGGATTCCATTGGTCGTGTGTCCCTGATTTCCCATCTGCGAAACAACGCCATAATGTTTAGCTGCTTTTTTCAGGGTACGAAGTTGCCAAACATTGTGAGCCAGGGGTTTTTCTACATAAACATGTTTACCCAGTTGCATTGCAGCCATGGTGGCGGCAAAGTGGGTATGATCGGGTGTTGAAATAATCACAGCATCAATTTCGTTAGCCATTTCGTCGAACATGACCCTGAAATCCTTATACCGCTTTGCCTTTGGGAAAATTTTAAACCCATTGGCAGCACGATTTTCATCCACATCGCACAAAGCCACCACATTTTCAGTCAGAATTTTCCGACGCTGATCTTCCGGTTTGTTTGCATCTTCTGCAGCATCAACAAACAATTTTCCCCAATTGTCGGCACCCCGTCCACCTACGCCAATAATAGCAATATTCAATTTGTTATTGGCTGAGCAACTGAACAGGTTCGGAATAATTAATGTTCCGACAGTGAGAACTGCACCCGATTTCAAAAACGTTCTTCGTGATAAGTTATTCATTTCAAAAGCATTTAGTGATTAATTCGTTTAGATTATTTTGTTATTTATGAATTACATAATTACCTGTCGAATACTGATCAGTCTGGATGACAAGTTTATTCTGCTTTTTATTAAACTGGTAATTTAAGCTGTCCGAAAGCAAACTACCATCCAATTCAACCTTTTGGGGTGCCGCCAACATATGGATATTTAGAATATGTGGTTTCTTCACTCCAGTTAAAGAAACGATAGTTTTTTCCGAATCATCGTTCACCAAAACCATCGTGTTTCCACTTTTATCGGGATGATGAACTGTAAATTCAGTTTTACCTTCCGGATAAATCAGCAAAGTTAAATATCCATCTGAATCTTTTGAGCCAATTCGGGTGTAATCGCGTTTAATGTCCATCGGCACAATAGCCCCTTCACGAATATAAACAGGAAATTCATCCAGCGGGAATTCACGTTCGAAGGTTACCGGCCCCCTGATAACTTCCTGATCGTTAAAAAAGTAACGCCAGTTTCCTTCGGGCAACGTAATGGTATTGGCCAACTGATCTTTGTAAATCGGTGCAACCAAAAACTGATCGCCAAACAGGTAATGATATTTTCCCTTAACTGGCCGTTGCAACAAAGTACCTCCCTGATGCGCCTCAACCACATACGTGTACATGTAAGGGATGAGTTCGGTGTGCAGCCACGAAAATTTCCTGATAATTTCCAACTCCCGGGGTGTTCGTTTCCACAAAGCCCGTTCTCCATGCCCGCCATTCAGGAATAAACCACAAAATGCCGAAAACTGCGCCCAGCGAATATATAACCGCGGTGGAATAACCCTGCCTGAAAATCCGGCCACATCAGAACCCACAATATTGTAACCAACTTCGGCACTTTCCAGAATATTCCGGATAGCCATTTCTATACCATCAATACCATCCATGGCAATGTCGCTGTCCTGCTGGTCTTCCGGGGTAATTTCGCCTGTCGATTCCCAGGTGTGCTTCTGGTCGCCCACCCAATTAACCGGCGAGGCATCAACAGGGGCAAACCCTTCGGGATGGTACCAATTATCAATGGCACGCGATAAAGTCACAAATTCAGGATTTTGCGTTAGTCCATGCCGATACTCATCGCGATAATAGTGATCCATATAAGTGCGAGTGGTCATTAATCCGTTGTGGGTACCTTTATAAAACAATGGGATTGGGCCAAGCATTGTAGAAAACAGGGTCCCGGTACCTTCGAGTTTCCAGCCATCAATACCCCAGTCGAACACCTGTTGCTGCATGCCACGCCACCATTTCATCGCTTCAGGGTTAGTATAATCAATAAACCCGCCTTTGCCTTTCCACCATTTAATCTGGTCCCCATTCCCAGCCACATAACCCTTTTGCGCTGCTTCGTTAAACCAGGGTTCGGATTCACTGATACGGGTGTCTTTGCTTTTACTGTCAACCATCGAAGTCATCCAGAGTACCACCCGATAGCCTGAATCCTGTAAACTACTGAACCATCCTTTCGGGTTCGGATAGCGGGCAGTATCCACTTCAAAGTCATTGTATCGCAAACTCCACGGACTATCCAACAAAATAGTGCGCACCGGAATATCATAACTGGCATATCCTTTAAGTAACGAATCAACTCGTTGGGCGGTATTCGAATCGTCTTCCCACAACCAGCATTCCAATGCCCAGGCTGGAGTCAGAGGTGGATTTCCATGTCGTTGGGCATTAAACGGAGTTCCCCGAAACGGGTATTCGAATCCAAAATAATAGATAACCAGAAGGATTCCGGTAAGGAGAGAAAGGGTTTTAATCCATTTCATTGTTTTTGGTC
>Ga0074195_1003017_pt1 | contig 16904 bp, 14 predicted proteins | sample EPASupsiteHSE623_FD_64525 | JGI IMG/M metagenome (GOLD analysis project Ga0074195, IMG submission 64525) | Bioremediated contaminated groundwater from EPA Superfund site, New Mexico - Sample HSE6-23 | ecosystem: Environmental > Aquatic > Deep subsurface > Groundwater > Contaminated ...
TGCCCCGCCGCGCTCCCCTCCCCCGTCCGCGGGGCCCGGGGGTATCACCCCCGGCAGGGCGCGGGGCAGCGCCCCGCCTCCCGCTCTCCCCTTCCACTGCCCCCCCTCCCGCCATTCCCCTGCTCCCCTCACCGCGCCACCACGGCCACGTCCACGCGGCATGCGCCGGCCTGTCGCAGGGCTTTGGCGGCGGTATCGATAGTGGCCCCGGTGGTCATGACGTCGTCCACAAGCAGCACGGCGCGGCCGGCAACCTGGGCGGGATCGGCGGCAAAGGCCCCCAGGATGTTGCCCCGGCGCTCGGGGCCGGGCAGGCTGCTTTGGGGCCGGGTGTCGCGGATACGCTCAAGCGCCCGGGGCAGCACCGGCCGGTCGAGGCGTGCGGCCAGAAACCGGGCCAGCTCCAGGCTCTGGTTGAAGCCGCGCCAGGACAGCCGGCGCGGGTGCAACGCAATGGGCACGAGGCAGTCAGGGCCGGCCGGCATTGCCGCCCGCTGCCAGGACCCGGCCAGCAGTCCGGCCAGCAGCCGGCCCAGGCCCAGGTCGCCGCTGAACTTGAAGCCGAGGATCAATTCGCGCAAAAGCCCCTCGTAGCGGCCGTGAAACGCGAAGCCGTCCCAGCAACGGCCCCAGCGGCGGCACTCCGGGCACAGGAGCGGCAGCGCGGCCGGATCTTCGGCCATGGCCCCGCAACGCGGGCAGTAGCCGCCGACGCGCGGGGCCAGGGCCGCCGCGCAGGCGGGGCACAGAGAGAGCCGGGAGCCTGACGGGGGCAGCAGCCCGGAGCAGGCCCGGCACCGCTCGCAGCCGGAAAGCAGCCGGCGGCCCAGGCGGCCAAGCCAGCCGGCCGGACGCCCGCCGTCACTCCCCACGGGCGGCGTCCCGGCCGTAGGCGACAAGACCGGCCAGGGCCGGCGCGTCGCCGGCCAGATCGCCGGGCGCGTCCAGGCCGCGCAGCAGGCGGGGCTCGGCCAGGGAGACGTGAAACGGCCACAGGAAGTATTTGAGCGAAAGCAGCGCGCCCTCGAACAGCCGTTCGCCCTGTTTGCGCCCGGCCACCAGCACCACCCGGGCCCGGCGCGCCGCCAGGGCGGCGTGGGAGGGATCGCCGGCCAGCCGGGCCTCGTAATGGCGCTGGGCCCGGTCTATCAGGGCCTTGAAAAGCGCCGGCACGTGGTAAAAGTAGATGGGCGCGGCAAAGGCCACCACCGGCGCGGCCATGATGGCGGCAAACAGCGCTTCGGCGTCGTCCCCCGGCCGGTCCAGCGGACAGCGCCGCGCCGGCGCGGCGCACGCCCCGCAGCCCCGGCACGGGGCCACCGGATGCCCGCGCAGGGCAATGACCCTGGCCGGCCGGCCGGCCTGGGCCAGCCCCTCGGCCACGGCCAGCCCGGCCGTGTCGGAATTGCCGCCGGCCCGGGGGCCGCACAGAAACACGACAGGCGCTTCGGGCGTCATTTGGCGAAATCCGAAAAAAACGGATTGTGGCGCTTTTCATCCCCCACCGTGGTGGCCGGGCCATGCCCCGGGTAGACTACCGTGGCCTCGGGCAGGCTGAAGATTTCGGCCACCACCGACCGGATGAGCGTGTCGAAATCGCCGCCAGGGAAATCCGTGCGCCCGACCGACCGGTAAAACAGCAGATCGCCGGCAAAGACCACGCCGGCATCCGGGAAATAATAGGACCGGCTGCCGGCCGAATGGCCCGGCGTGGCCAGCACGCGGCAGCTCTGGCCGAGCAGGGCGAGCTCGCCCGGGGCCACGGGCTCCCAGGCAAAGGGCGGCACGGCCGGCAGGCCCATGAAGCCGCCCCGGCCCAGTTCGGTGTCCATGAGCATGGCGTCCTCGGCCCCGGCCAGCGCCCTGGCCCCGGTGGCCCCGGCCAGGGCCGCCACGCCGTAAAGATGGTCGCAGTGCAGGTGGGTGAGAAGGATGGCTTCCAGGGTCAGGTTTTTCTCCTGCAAATAGCGCAGGACCGGGGCCGGATCGCCGCCGACGTCGACGACCACGGCCGATTGCCCGGCAGCCGCCACAAGGCAGTTGGTCTCAAGCGGTCCCAGGGGATACGAGGTGATGTCCATAACTGAGGTGTCCTTTTGGGCGACATCGGGGCGATTGCCGGCCTCCGGGCCGGCCCCCGACAGGTCCCTGGCAGGCCCCTGGCAGATTCCCGGCAGGCGCGGGCCGGACCCGGCGGCGGCGCGCGCCGCGTCGCATGGCTTTTGGCATACGGGTCTGCCGTGTCCCCGGGCATCGCGTCAAGCGGGAGCCGCCCGGCCGGCCGGGGCAACCCGCTTGTTTTCCAGCCTCTTCAACGATACACCGGAGCCCTATGGAGCAAAGCAGCAAGGGAGCGGCCATGCCGTCGGCGTCACTTTCGCAACGTGATCTCATCGCCCGGGAACCTTTTTTCAAGGACGTTTTTTCCCGGTTCCTGGCCTTTAAGACCTACAGCCTGTATTTTCCCAAACCGGGAGACGACGCCCTGGCCGTGGGATTCGGCCCCGAATACGGTCTGGCCGTGCACCTGCCGGCCGAACGCAAGGTGCTCATCCCCCTGGTGGAAGGCGGCCGGCTGCTGGGGGTGTTCGTGGCCCGGGGAGCCAGCCTCGGCGCGCCGCGCACCATGCTGCCGCTTTTGCCGCGCCTGGGGGCCATGGCCCTGCGCGAACTGGCGCTGACCCGGGCCACGGTCACCGACCCGGTCACGGGGCTGGCCACGGACCGGGCCCTGCTGGCGGCCATGGAGCGGGAGATCGACCTGGTGCAGAACCGCATTCTGCCCGGCTCGGCCAGCCTTGTCGATCCGGGCCTGACCGGACTTCGCGGCTGTTTCGGGCTCGTGGTCCTGGACATCGACTATTTCAGCCGGCTGGCCGCCCGGCACGGCTTTGCCGCGGCCGAGGCGGCCCTTGGCACGGTGGGGGCGCTGCTGGCCCGGCTGTGCCCCCAGGACGGCACGGCGGCCCGGCTCCACGACGACCTGTTCGGCCTGTTTTTGCCGGGGGCCTCGGCCGCGCGTTGCCAGGAACTGGCCGAAACGGTGCTGCGCGAACTGGCCCGCCTGACGTTTCAGGCCCCGGCCACGGAGGACGCCTTTGCCCTGACGGCCAGCGCCGGCTGCGTCATGTACCCCCAGGACGTGCGGGGCGGCCAGTTCGCCGCGCCGCTTGGCGAACTGGCGCGGCTGCTCCTGCACAAGGCCAAAAAGGCCCTGGCCGTGGCCAAGGACCTGGGGAGCAATCAGGCGATGCCCTACCACCGCATCCTGACCGAAGGCGGCGTGGTGCTCGACAGCCTGCCGCTGTCCCGGCTGGCGGTGAGCCTTGGCCGCTGGGTGGACGCCGAGGTCGGCCAGCGTTTTCTCGTCTGGTCGCCGCGCCACGAAGGCACGGTGGACATCCGCAAGGCCGATGGCGAACGCCTGAGCGCCCGCTCCCCGACCATGGTCAAGGGCGAGGTCATCCTCATGGAGGTGCGCGAGGACATGGCCTTTGCCGAGGTGCTCCAGGAATCCGATCCGCACTGGCCCATCGAACCCGGCGACCGGCTGCTGCTGGCCCCGGAGGGCGGCGACGACGCCCGGGACGCCAAGGAGGCCGGGCCGCCGCGCAAGGACCCGGTTTCGGGCCTCTACGGCCACCAGGACTTTTTGCGGCTGACGGCGGCGGACCGGGAAAAGCGGCCGGCCTTTGCCATGCTCCTGCTGCTGCTGCCGGAAACCGCCGCCGTCAGCCGCTCCGGCCGGCCGGCCGAGGCCGACGTCGCCGACGCCGCCGCCGTCTGCCGGCACTTTCTCGGCCAGGACGCCATCGGCGGCCGCTTCAGTTCCGCCAAGCTGGTCTTCTACCTGCACGACCGCGAAGCCGGGGCGCTGCGGGAAGCGGCCGAGTGCATCATGCGCGCCCTGGAGGAAAAACTCGGCGTCACCCCGGCCATAGGCATTGCCGGCTATCCGTTCCTCAACGCCTCCCGGGCCGACGTGCCCGAGAACTGCCGCAAGGCCCTGGACCATGCCCTGCTGCTGCCGGACGGACCGCAGCTGGCCGTCTTCGACACCCTTTCGCTCACCGTCAGCGGCGACCGCCAGTTCGCCCACGGCGACATCTATGCCGCCATGGAGGAATACAAGCAGGCGCTTTTGGCCGACGAGAACAACACCCTGGCCCGCAACTCCCTGGGCATCTGTCTGGCCAAGCTCGGCAAGCTGGCCCAGGCCCGCACGGAATTCGAGCGGGTCATCGGCCTTGACGCCAAAAACGCCATGGCCCTGTACAACCTCGGCTGCGTGCGCCACCGGCTGGGCGAGACGGCCGCCGCCCGAAGCGCCTTCCAGAAGTGCCTCAAGGCCAAGCCCGACCACGTCTACAGCCTGCTGCGCCTTGGCCGCATGGACGAGGAGAACCGGCGCTACGACGCGGCGCTCAAATATTTCAAACGGGCCCTGGCCGTCGAAGGCGGCCCGCCCCTGACCCTGCGCCATCTGGCCCGGCTGGCCTTCAAGCGCGGCCGTCCCGACGAGGCCCGGGAACACCTGCATCAGGCCCTTGTCCACGACCCCAGGGACGCCTTTTCCCTGCACCTGATGGCCCGGCTCTATCTGGCCGAGGGCGAAGATCCGGCCATTGCCGAGGCCATGGCCCGGCAGGCCGCGGCCCTGCGCCCCGATCGCAAGGAATTCTGGGCGGAACTGGCCCGGGCGCTTTCCGCCCAGGACAAGACCGAAGAGGCCCGCGAAGCCCTGGCCCGGGCCGAAGGCGTCTAGGGCCTGTGCCCAATTTTAGTCTCGGCAAAAACTGCACCGGCTGCAAAAGACCCGTTCCCCTGCTTGCCAGGAAGGTTCCCCGCAGGCTGGACAACGCGGCCCATGCACGGCCCCACAGTCTGGACACTTCAGCACGTAGGCATCTTGCGGCATGGTCATCCGCTCACGGACCTTGCTGAAAGGAACGGTCGCCATAGCAACTCACCGCACTTACAGGAACACCTTGTACCCGACGCCGAAGGCCTCACCCAACCGCTTGGCCATGGTCTTGCCGATGGGGCGCTTGCCGTTCTCCATTTCGGAAATGTGGCGCGTGGGAATGCCGGTCTTCTCGGAAAGCTGCTTCTGCGTCATGCCCTCCCTGGCCCTGGCCCCGCGCAGGCACACGCCCGGCAGCGTCGTGTCGGTGATCTCGGGGAAGGCTTCTCGCCAAGGGATGGAATCATTGTTCTTGGCCTCAAAGCCAAGCCCCCGAAGGTAGTCCACGGCTTCCTGGCGCTTGGCCGCAGGGCCGTGGAAACAGAGCTCTACCGTGTCAGTAGGGGGCTTTCTCGTGGGTTCCAACATACGTCACCTCGATCATTCGGATTTCGTCCTTGCGGATTTCCCAGACCGCCACATACGTAGGGCGACCTTTCCGTAAGTGGCAATGGTGGCGCAGGGGGCCGAGCTTGGAGTAGTTCGGCCAATCGCCACGGGCTGGCCCATAAAGTTCAAGTTCGCGCTGGAGCAGGACGAAGATGTCGCGGACGCCAGCAGGAAGTTTGCCCTGGGCCTTCTTGACCTTTGTGGTCAGTTTCACTGTCCATGCCATGGTTGAGAATTACCATTTTTTAGTAAGTAGTCAAGGGAGGAAAACCGGTCCACCCGGGCGGGGAATCGGGCCGATCCAAAAAATGAGCCAGGGCTAGAGCCTGTGCCCAATTGCGGTTGACGCGAAGGGGAACGGGAGGAAACGAAACGAAAGGAAAGGAGGCCGCCGGAGGCCGTGAAAAACAGACGGCACAAGACAAACGCGGCCGGGAAGTTCCCGGCCGCGTGCAGTTGGGCGGCATCCGGCCCGGCCTTCCCGGCGCGGCGTTAACGATGCGGGCGGGGAGGCGGCGGATAGCCCGGGGCCCCGTAGACCGGACCCGCATAGACCGGCCGGGGGCCGTAGACCGGACCCGCATAGACCGGCCGGGGGCCGTAGACCGGACCCCAGTAGGCATAGGGCGGCGGCGGCACGTAGGCCGGCGCCACATAGACAGGCGGCGGCACGTACACGGGCGGCGGGGGCGGCGGCACGGCCGCATATATCGGCACGCTCACCGCAAACCCCGGGCCGGCCACGGTCAGGGCCCGGGCTTCGCCAGCCAGGGCCGCCAGGACGCAGGGGACAGCCAGAAGCAATAACAGTCGTCTCATGGCACACCTCCGATGGGAAACCATTGCTTTCCTGGATTGCCAGAATCATGCCAGCGGCCGCTTTCTCCATCGTACAGTCAACATGCTGTTTTTCTTATACTTCCTTGCCAACGACAGCTGTCTGCCCGCCAGCCGGGCAGGCCCGGGTTCCATTTTTGCACACAACGATGACGTTTTTTGCCCAAACCGACGACATGTCCCCACATCCCCGCCAAGCCTGCCGGCCAACCCGCCCGGCATGCCGCGGCAGATCGGCCAAAACGCGTCCGGCCGCCTCTACCCGTCCACGGTCCAGTGAAATCGGGATGCAAAAATCTTCTTGAGGACGTACACGATTTTTTCGATGGAAAACGGCTTGACAATATACGCCGTGGCATTGTGCCGCCCCGCTTCCAGGATGCTTTCCGTGCCGGCTTCGCTGCTGATGATGATAAAAGGGATCTCGCGAAGCTTCTCCGAGGCCCGCAATTTCGCCAGAAGCCTTATCCCCGACAGCCTGGGCATTTTCAGATCGGCAAAAACCAGATCCACGGCACTGTCGCCATTCAGTATTTCCCAGGCCTTTTCGCCGTCTTTCGCCACCTCTATCGTCTCAAATCCGATCTTCGCCAAGAGGCTTCGCAAAATGTGGAGCATGGCTGACGAGTCGTCGGCTATCAGCACGCGCATTTTCTTGAAATGGCGCTCCAACCCATCCAATTCATAGTCTTCCATAGCAACAGCACGCTCCAGTTGGTACGTTCCTCCTGCAACGGAGAAAAACCTCATCGCCTGTACAAACGCGCGATCTGGCAACAGCTTTCCGATATCTTCGGAACGCACCGGCCAAAGCACCCTCTCCGACAAGCAACAGCCTATCGAGACAACACAACATTCCTCAGACCCGACCACGGTAACAAAACGCCATGGGGTTTGTCACCCCGGCCAGACCGACAAGCCCCTGTCCTGCGTCCATCCCGGCCGATCCCGCCAGGACGCCGCATCAGGCCCGTCGGCAGCCCCGGCAGGCAGCAGGCAGGGGGAACGCGGAGAGCCCCGCACACGCCGCAGGGCGAGACGCCATCCGCTCCCAAGCAACAACAGCTTGGCTTCATTCCAGAACACAGAGCCGCCCACCCATGACGGCCCTTTTTTTGCACATCATACAGTACATCCTGTTGCTTGCGGATTGCAGTCATTTCCAAAGACAAGGGAAATTTAAATGTTCAACATCTTCAAGCACCCGCCAAAAGAAGCCGCCTGTCCTTCCCGACGGTTTCGCGACTGCGAAGACAAACCCCGGCGCGTCAAGGCCCGGTTCTTTTCCTTTATAACAATCTCAACCGGCCTGTTCTATCTTGTGTGGGCAGTCTTCTCCGCCAACAGGGAGCACACCGTGCCCGCCGCCTTGTTTCTTCTCGCCGAGTTCGCCTGCTGGGGATTATTTACCCTTGCCACCGTGGGCCTTTGGCGTCTGCGTTTCAAACCGCTGGAAGGGCTGCCGGGCGACGGCAGGTTTTCCGTGGACATCTTCATCCCGACCTGCAGCGAACCCCTCCAATACCTTAAAGCAACCCTGCGGGCGGCAAGCCGCATCGAATACGCCGGCGTGGTCAACCGCTACGTCCTTGACGACGCCGGCCGTCCCGAAGTCGAAGTCCTGGCCCGCACGTTTGGCTTCCACTACCTCTCCCGCCCCCGGAGCAGGCAGCCCAGCCTCAATGCCAAAGCCGGCAACCTGAACTTCGGCCTGCGCCAGACCCATGGCGATCTCGTGCTGGTGCTTGACGCGGATCAGGTGGCCCAACCCAACATGCTCAACACCCTGGTCGGCTACATGGGCTTTGCAAACGTCGCCTTCGTACAGTCCAAGCAAAGCTATCTGACCCAGGAAGGCGACCCCTTCTACAACAAATCGTAGGTCTTTTACGATATCGTCCAGCTCGGCATGGACAACAACGACATGGCCATTTCCAGCGGCACAGGCGTCGTCTACCGGCGCGAGGCGCTGGAGAGCATCGGCGGCTTTGTGGAATGGAACATCGTCGACGACCTGACGACATCGTACGAACTGCATGCCCATGGCTGGAAGTCGTTTTACTTCCCCCACGCCCTGAGCCGGGGGCTGGCCCCCACCACCATCGGCGGCGTCTACCAGCAGCGCGGCCAATGGGCCCTGGACACCATGCGGATTTTCCTGTGGGACAACCCGTTCCTGAAAAAGGGCCTGAATCTTGTCGCCAGGATCCAGTATTCGACGGTCGCCCTGTCCTATCTCTGCTCCGCCTTTCTCTTCCCGTTTTTCTATCTCGTGCCCATATGGAGCTATGTTACCGGCAAGACCGTCTTCATCCGCGCGGAAGGGGAATTTCTGACCATTCGCTCCATCTATTTCATGGTCATGATCATCGCCGCGCATTACCTCTGCTACAGGCAGCATCCGGGGAAACAGTTCCGAATGCTTGCCGGGCTTTTCCCCATCTACATGGCGAGCGTCATCCGGGCTTTTTTCTACCCAAAGGGGAAAAAGCCCGACTACTGCCCGAACAACGCCACCCTCGGTTGTTCCCTGGCCCATAAAAACAAACAGCCGTTTTTTGCCGTGCTGCCGCAGATCCTCATTCTCGCGTCGAACCTCGTCATGCCCTTTGCGTCCTTGCTCCTCGGGCTTTGCGAACCCCGGGTCATCGCCGCCAACATCCTGATTTCCGCAATCGCCGTCTGGAGCATGTCGCAGGTCGTCTGGGCAGCCTTGTTCCCGGGAGACTGGGAGCCGGGGGAGGACCCGGAACATGTCTATTCTCTCAAATAAATCCGCACGCCGCGGACTGCTCCTGACGGGGGTCGTTGTCCTGTGGGCGGCGGCTGCCCTGTGGACGGTCAACAACTACAGACCGGAGTTCTGGAAGGACGGCCACGCCTACTACCTTGAAGCCAGGGCCTTGTCCGAAAAGGGAGACGACAACGCGGCCCTGGCCCGCATCCGCAAAGCCCGGGACCGGGACGCGACAACCCCGGGCTACTTCGTTTTCGAGGGCTCCATCTGCGAGAAACTCGGGCTGACCGAACAGGCGGCCCAGGCGTACGCCCGGGCCTTGTCGCTCGACCCCGCCGATGCCGAAGCCGCCCTTGGTCTGGTCAACATCCGGCTGGCCCAGGGCAGGAGGCAGGAAGCGGCGGAGGTCTTGCGCCCGCTCGCGGCCATGCCCCTGGAAACGCCCTTTCTGGAGCGCCGGGCCGGCATCCTGGCCCAGCACGGCGAACACGCCCTGGCCATGGCCGATTTCAGGCGGCTTCTTGCCGCCGATCCGGACAACCCCGGCTACCTGCGCGCCTACAGCGCCTCGGCCATGGCGGCAAAGGACTGGGACAACGCCCGGCAGGCCCTGTCCAGACTGCTGGCCGTCTCCAAAGATCCCGCCCTGACGGACTGGGCCAGGGAACAACTGGTCGTCGCCCTGCGGGCCGCCGGCAAGGCGGACGAGGCCTACGCGCGGCTGGCCGCCGCGCCGGACGCGGCCAATGCGGCCCTGCGCGCCCAACTGGCCATGGAGCTGGGGCGGTTCGCCGAGGCCGAACCGCTGCTGCGCCAACTCCACGAGGCCGACCCGGACAATGCGGCCGTGGCCGGCCAGTTGGCCGTGGCCCTGCGCGCCCTGGGCCGGCCCGAGGCGGCCTATGCCCTGTTCGCCTCGGTCCCCGACGCCGGCAACCTGCGCCCCCGGGCCGAACTGGCCTTGCAACTGGAAAGATTCGACGAGGCCGCCAGCCTCTATCAGGAGCTGGCCAGGGCGGAGCCGCCCGGCCTTGCCGACAGGGAAAAGCTGGCCTACGCCCTGGACCGGGCCGCCCAGGCCCGACAAGCACCGCCGCCCCGGGCCGCGACAGCGCAGGCGACGGCTTCCCCGGCTGTTGCGCCTGCCGCCCCGGCAACGGCCGACGCCATCCCCGCCCCTTTGCCCGGCGATGCCGCCGCCGAGAAACAATACCGGGAACTCCTCGCCTCGGGCCAGGCGTCCGAGGAAACGCAACTCCGCTACGCCTGGCTGCTGCTGCGCGCCAAACGCTACGCCGAGGCCTACGACCTCTTGCGCGGCCTGCCGCATCTGACGGAGCGCCCCGAAGAGCTGGAACCCGCCGCCAACGCGGCCTTTCTGGCCGGGAAGCACGCCGAGGCCAAGCCCCTGCTCGAGGCCCTGGCCGCGCGCCAACCGCAAAACCCGGCCGTCTGGCGCAATCTGGCCGACGCCTGCGACGCCCTGAAACAGCCCGCCCCGGCAATCGCAGCCCTGGACCGCCTCCTGGAACTTGCGCCGGGCGACAGGGCGGCCAGGGGCAAACTGGCCGGACTGCTGGTCCGGGCCGGGGACAAGCGCCGGGCCGAAGCCCTCTACCTGGGCCTGCTGGAAGACGACCCGGGCAACGCCCGGCTCCTGGACGCTCTGGCCACGCTCTATGAATCCCAGGGACGCCACGCCGCCGCCATCGCGGCGCTGACCAGGGGCGGCCCGGCGGCCATGGCGGCCGATCCGGCCCTGGCCTTCCGGCTGGCCCGGCTCCACGCCTGGACCAGGGACTATCCCGCCGCCATCCGCTGGTACACGCGGTTTCTCGGCACGCCGGGCGCGCCGGCGGCCCTGCGCGCCCAGGCCGGCCCGGCCCTGGCCGAAGCCTACCTGGAAACCGGGGATGCGGCGGCGGCCCAAAAGCAACTCCAATCCCTGCGGGCGTCCGAGTCCGCCTCGCCCGCCCTGCTGGTGCTGGCGGCCCGGGCCGCCATGCAGGCCAACCAGCCGCAACAGGCCGTCAAGGTCCTGGAACGGCTGGCCGGCCTGCGCCCGCTCACGCCCCAGGAAACCCAGTGGCTGGCCGGGCAATGCCGGCTGGCCGGCCAGAAGGCCAAGGCCCTGGCCCTGTACGAGAAGGCCCAGGCGGCGGGCTGGCTGACGACGGCAGCGGGACTTACGGCCCTTGGCGACCTGCGCTTCGACGCCGGCCGCTTCGCCCCGGCCCTGGCGGCCTACCAGCAGGCGGCCAAAGACGACGACTCGGGCCGGCTGGCCCTCAAACTGGCCCGGGCGGCGGACAAGGCCGGCAACAAGGCCCTGGCCACGGCCGCCTACGACCGCTTCCTGGCCGACAATCCCGACGATCCGGAGCTGCTGCTGGAAACGGCCCGTTACGGGATAAACGCCGGCAACACCGCCCAGGCCCTGGCCCTCTACGACAAGGTGCTGGCCAGACGCGGCCCCAAAGGCCTTCTGCTGGAACTGGCCCAGGCCAATCTGGCGGCCGAGCGGTTTGCCGCGGCCGAGACCTGGGCGCGGCAGGCCGTCCAGGCCGGCGACGGGGGCTTCAAGGCCACCCTGGCCCTGGTCCAGGCCCTGCACCTGCAAGGCAAGGTCGCCGAGGCGGACCGGCTGTTGCGCGACAACAAAAAGGAAATCATGGCGCATCCGGAAGGCCGGGAATGGCTCGGCTACGTGGCCGTGGCCCGGGACCGCCAACTCCAGGCCTACGACATCTTTAACGATCTGGCCAGGCAGGACGGCCCGGACCAGGGCAAAATGTGGCTGTGGCGCGGCATTGCCGCCACTCGGCGCGGCGATTTCGTCCGGGCCCGGGAAAGCTTTGAAAAAGCCAGACAATACGGCGTGGCCGTACCCCGGACGGCAACGGGACAATAAGGCCGGCTCCGAATGCGGACGCTTGCCCCGTGCAATGTGAAATCAGGCGGATGCACAAGGAATATCGCCATGAAACCTCTCGCACGCCTCCTGCTGGCCCTGGTCTGGCTGGCGCTGCCCGTTTCCGGGGGTATCGCCTCCCCCCTGCAGAAAAGCGGGGAACTGCACCCCTTCATTCCCCGCCTCGCCCAGCCGGAAACGGATGCGCCGAAGCCGGAGACGCCAACCGGCGACAATGCCCTCGCCGCCGAGATCGCCAAGGCCGAAAAGGAGCTCGAACGGCGGCGGCAACCGTCCGCCGGCCTGTACGGGTCGGGGTTTCGGGACAAAAACGACATCAGCGTCATGCAGGGCGGCCTGTTTGCGGCCGCCAATTTCCTGGACGCCCTCAACGCCCGCCTGCTCGTCATGACCGGCCGGCTGCACCAGGACGCCAAGGCCCAGCGCCGGGAAACCGACGTCTGGCGCACGGCCGCATCCCTGGGGCTGGCCGACCTGTTCCTCACGCCGCGCATCGTCCTCTGGGGGGCAGCCGGCTGCGAGACGTTTCGCCTCGACAGCCCGGAGGCCCAGACAACCCTGGACAGCGAGGGCGGGTCGGTTCGCTGGAGCCGCACGCCGCTGTACCGGGGCTATGTCCTGGGCGGCAGGCTCGGGGCCAAATACGTCTTTGACGACGAATCCGAACTGGGGCTTGAAGCCAGCCGGGAAAGCCTGTGGGCCGGGCACGACAGGTTCGACGTCCGCCTGTTCAACCGCGTCGAGGACATGACGCGGATGGCCGCCGACATGGCGGCGGACAAGGTCCGGGGATTTGCCGACATCGCCGCCTGGCCGGAACAGCAACTCCATCTCGACGGCGGCTTCGACAGCCTGGAGGACGGCAATTTTCGCAAATGGGGCTACGCCCACTACCAGTTTCCGGTATTGTGGAGCCGAAGCAGGCACTGGACGGTCCTGCGCCCCAACTATTACGTGGAATCCTGCAATGAAAACAAGCCCGGCTACTTTTCGCCGGATTACCATATGACAACCGGCGTCATGCTGCATACCATCCAGGAATTCACGCACGTGGACCTGGAAGCCGAGGTCAACCCCCAACTGCTGTGGACCAAAAACCAGACCAAGAAGGGCGAAACCCAGGAAGGCGTCCACGGCCTTGTCAACGTCGCCTACAAATACGAGGGGCTTCGTCTGGGCGTCGGCGGCTTCGCCTATGTCGACACGGACGACTACTGGATTTACCGGGCCAATGTGTTTTTGAAGTACACGTTTTGAGCAGGCCATGACGCACGGCGGGCACCACTGGCTGATGGCGCTTTTCCTGGCCCTGGCAACGGCATTTCCGGGATGCCGCGGCGCCGACGCGCCCCAGGACCCGGTCCAGGCGTTTCTGGATGCGGCCTGGAGCGCCTACAAGGACGTGTTCATCACGCCGGACGGCTACGTATGGGATCAGGCCCGCGGCGAGGTCACCAGCGAAGGCCAGTCGTACGCCCTGCTGCGGGCGGCCTGGATGGACGACCGGGAGACCTTCGACCGGGTGCTCGGCTGGACCGAGGCCCATCTGGCCCGGCCCGACGGCCTCTATTCCTGGCAGTGGACGCCCCGGGACGGCGGCCGCGTCGTCGACGCCAACAGCGCCGCCGACGCCGACCAGGACGTCGCCTTTGCCCTGATCCTGGCCGCCCGGGCCTTTGCGGCTCCGGCCTATCTCGACCGGGCGCGCTCCCTGCTGGCGGCCATCCGCCGGCACGAAGGCATTGCCGTGGCCGGCGGCTGGATACCCTGCGCCGGCAACTGGGCCGTGGCCGAGCGGATCATCAACTTCTCCTATTTCACGTTTTACGCCTACCCCGCCTTTGCCGCCATCGACCCGGACGGCGACTGGCCCGGGGTGCGGGAACGCTGCTACGACCTGCTGACGCGTTTCCTGGCCGGCCCGGACGTCCTGCTGCCGGCGGATTTCGCCATTGTCGACGACTCGGGAGATTTTTGTCCTGTCGCCGGCAAGGGCGCGCTGTCCGACGACTTTTCCTTCGACGCCATGCGGGTGTACTGGCGCGTGGCCATGGACTGCCGCCTCAACGGCCATCCGCGCGCCTGCGGCGATCCGGCCGGGACCCGGGCCATGGCGGACATCCTGACCAGGGACGGCCGGCTATACAGCCGCTACGGCGTGTCGGGCGTCAGGAAGACCGACGCCGCGTCGGTGAGCTTCTACGGCAGCCTGCTGCCGGCCCTGGGGCTTATCTCGCCGCAACTGGCCGAGACCGTGGTCCGGGACACGCTGTCCCCGGCCCGTCTCGCCCCGGTCCTGCGCAATGCCGACCGGTATTACGACAACAACTGGATCTGGTTCGGGCTGGCGGCGTGGTCCGGGCGCATCACCGGGCCAAGCCCCGCCGGGGGCCGGCCCTGACAGGGACGGCCCCCGCCATATGGCCGCTTGTCACCGCGCCGCGCCTTGGGCTACCAGGGATCGTTGGCCCTGCCGGCGCGCCTGCCGCCAGCCCTGTTGCAACCGCTCTGCCGCAAACACTCCGCGAGGGATGCCATGGCTTTTGATCCCCGAGACTGGACCCGGGTGTCCCACGACGACACGCCCATCTACCTGCGCCCCGATGCGCCGGACTGGTTCGTGCCCAATGCCGCCGGCGACGCCGCCATCGCCGACGCCCTGGCCGGCCGGCCCCTGCCCTGCCAGCAGGCCCTCTTCCTCGACCGCCTGCCGGAGACGCCCCCGACGCCTTACCCCGGACGCGGACGCTGCCTGGGCCTTGACGCCCTCAAGGAGCTGTGGCTGCACGTCACCGACCGCTGCAATCTGGCCTGCCGCCACTGCCTGTTCTGTTCCGGCCCGGCCGCCCAGCGGGAACTCCCCACCCCGACGGCCCTGGCCCGGCTGGCCGAGGCCCGGGCCCTGGGCTGCCGGCTTTTCGCCCTGACCGGCGGCGAGCCGTTTCTCCATCCCGGCTTTGCCGCCATCATCGACGCCATCCTGGATGATCCGGCGGCCCACGCCGTGGTCCTGACCAACGGCGTCGGCTTTGCCGCCGGCGGCGACGAACTGGCCCGCTGGCCCCGCCATCGCCTGCATTTCCAGGTGAGCTGCGACGGGCTGGCCCCCCGCCACGACGCCCTGCGCGGGGCCGGGGCCTTTGGCCGCCTCATGGCCGACTGCGCCGCGGCCCGCCGCCTGGGCTACGCCCTGACCCTGTCCTTTTGTCCGACCCGGGCCAATATCGCCGACCTGCCGGCGGTCGTGGACATGGCGGCCGGGCTTGGCGCGGCCGGGGTCCATCTCATGTGGCACTTTCCGGCCGGCCGCGGCCGCGACGACGACCGCCCGGACGACGACGCCCTGTTTGCCGCCGTCACGGCCGCCGCCCGGCTGGCCGAGGCCAGAGGCGTGGCCATCGACAACCTCACGGCCCTGCGCTCCCAGGTGTTCGCCCCGGTCGGCACCCGCCACGACGGCACCAGCGCCGGCTACGAATCCGTGGCCGTCGGCCCCGACGACCGGCTCTATCCGAGCCCGGCCCTGATCGGCGTGGACGCACTGGCCACGCCCCTCGACGACGGCCTGGAAACGGCCTGGCGGGAAAGCCCGGTCCTTGGCCGCCTGCGCGCCGCCACCTGCGCCGCCTCGCCATCGCCCTGGCGGTTTCTCCTGGGCGGCGGCGACCCGGACCATTCCTACCGCCACGCCGGCACCTTCACCGGCGACGACCCCTATCTGCCGCTGCGCGCCCGGCTGGCCGCCTGGACCATCGCCCGCGAGGCCGAGGCCGTGGCCCCGGCCACGGATCGCCCGGCCCTGCGGCTCAAAATGGGGGAAACCCACGAAAGCTGCCACGCCCACGGCGACGTGGCCCTGGCCCACACCAACTGCCTGCTGGCCGTGGCCGGGGAAGGCAGCCTGTCCCAGATCAAGGCTTTTTACACCGAGGCGGCCGCCGTCGAAAAAGGCGACATCGTCAACCCCGTGCGCTATCCGCCGGAGATGGTCGGGCACATTCCCGAGTTCTACCGGGTGCGCGGCTACGGCTGCGGCTCGCCCATCGCCGACGCCGGCCTGTCCCCGGGCGAGACGGTGGTGGACCTGGGCTGCGGCGCAGGCGTGGAATGCCTGATCGCCGCCCGCCGGGTGGGGGAGCAGGGCCGGGCCATCGGCATCGACATGCTGCCGGCCATGCTGGCCCGGGCCACGGCCGCGGCCAAAGCCACCGCCGCCAACCTGGGCTACGCCAACACGCTTTTTTTCCAGGGCTACCTCGAAGCCCTGCCCCTGGCCGACCGGACCGCCGACTGCGTCGTCTCCAACTGCGTGCTCAACCTGTCCACGCAAAAGCGCCGGCTCTACGCCGAGATCCACCGCGTCCTCAAACCCGGCGGCCGCATCGTCTTTTCCGACGTGGCCACGGAAACCCCGGCCGGCGCGGCGATTTGCAACGACCCGACGCTTCGCGGCGAATGCATCTCCGGCACCCTGACCCAGAAAGACCTGTTCGCCATCCTGGAAGAATCCGGATTCACGGCCATCCGCATCCTCCGGCGCTTCCCCTACCGGGTGGTGCGCGGCCACCGGTTCTACTCCGTCACGGTCGAGGCCCGCCGCCCCCTGCCGGCCGCCCCCAGACGCAAGGTCCTCTACCGCGGCCCCTTCCGGGCCGTCCTCACGGCCGGCGGCGAGCTGCTCCGGGCCGGCGAGGTCCGGGAAATCGAGCTGCACGAGGAGGATCTGGCCGGCAACGCCCTGCTGCTCCTCGACGAGGCCGGCAATATCGCCAATCCGGATTTCGACCCGGGCGGCTCCTCCTGCTGCTGCGGACCGGCCGCGGCTCCGGCCGTGGCCGACCTGCTCGGCCGGCTGTCCGACGGCGCCGGGCTCACGCCCCTGAACGCGGCCCCGCCCGGCCCCGGCCCCGGGAGCAGGTAAGGCCTTGTATGTTTCCTTCGGAGAGTAGTGTACTCTTTGGGTGAGGAAAAGCATGGCAGGCCGTAAATGCCTTGAACCTCGAGTTCGTGCCGGAGCCATGGTCGCCATGCTATTTTTCCATTAA
>Ga0074195_1003019_pt1 | contig 16899 bp, 10 predicted proteins | sample EPASupsiteHSE623_FD_64525 | JGI IMG/M metagenome (GOLD analysis project Ga0074195, IMG submission 64525) | Bioremediated contaminated groundwater from EPA Superfund site, New Mexico - Sample HSE6-23 | ecosystem: Environmental > Aquatic > Deep subsurface > Groundwater > Contaminated ...
ATGGCGTTCGGCCTCGGCTCTTCAGCCGGGCCTCACCCTCAATGTACTTCTCTGTACACCTCGGGGGTCCCCCACCACCTTTGGAACGGTGATGTCGAGTGGGGGGTCGCGGCGACCTCGTTCTTCCTTGCATCCGGGGCACATCTGGGGTCCAGGGGAGTGAACGTGCGATAGTTCAAGAGAGTCCTCGTTGCTTGCTTCACAGAAACTAGGTGAAGGATTCTGGGGGCCATCCTGGGCCACCTGGGATCCAGTCTGGATCACACACGATCGCCGGACAGAACAGCCGGGCTCTCGGAGGGCTCACCAGGCGGTCGACGGTCCGGCTGCCCCAGGACCTCCAGAAGCTTCGCTCTGAGAGCATCGAACTGGTAGGGCTTCTTGAGGAATCCGGAGACCCCCAACCCTTCGAAACAGCGACAGCAGTCCCGTTCTGCGTATCCGCTGGACACGATGACCAACGACTCGAGCTTCATCTGCCGCAGTTGGCGGAGAGTCTCCATCCCATCCATCTCGGGCATACAGAAATCGAGAAGGATGAAGCGAATCTCCGTCGGATTCTGGGCGAATTTCTCTAGTGCGGCCCGTCCGCCCTGAGCCTTCAGGACCTTGAACCCCAACGTCGTCAGCATCTCGCTTGCGACCCTGAGGACCAAGGCTTCGTCATCGACGACCAGAGCCGTGCCCTGCCACAGCGTCGAGTCCGTGATCAATGCCACAGTCGGGCTCTCGGTCTCGACTACTTGGTGGCTCGCCGGGAACAGAACGAGTACGGTCGTTCCCACACCAACTTCACTATCCACCCGGATGGCGCCCTTTTCCTGCCGCACGATCCCGTGGACCGCGGCCATACCCAGTCCCCTTCTCTGGGGCTTCGTGGTGAAGAACGGTTCAAAGACCCGGTCTCGAGTCGAGGCATCCATCCCACAGCCCGTATCAGAGACCTCAAGGTGGACATACTTGCCCGGCGTCAACTCGTCCACGTTTCCTAAACAGCTGATCAGGAACTCCTTGTCACGATCGGCAACTCCGGTTGAGATCCGGATCGTTCCGGGCTGGCCACCCAACGAGTCAGAAGCGTTGATGATGAGGTTCATCGCCACCTGCTGGATCTGGGATCGATCCGCATCGATTCTCGGCACAGACCGATCGAGATTGTACGTCACCGTGGCCTTGCTGGACTGTGAGATGGAGAGAATCTTACGGACCTCCTCGACCACGGCGCTCAGATCGACCGGCTCCATGACGAGGGTGCCTCTTCCCGCGTAGACCAACATCTGTTGACACAGGTCTTCCAAGGTCTCGGCTGCCGACCGAATGTCCTCCAGGTTCCCACGGATCGGGGAACTGATCGGAAGACGGCGCAGAGCAAGTTCCGCATTTCCCAGAACGGCGAGAAGCAAGTTGTTGAAGTCATGGGCGATGCCGCAAGCCAGGACGGTCAGACTCTCGAGCCTCTGAACCTGGTGGAGCTTGGACTCCAGATCTCGGTGCTCCTCTTGGGCTCGTTTGCGAACCGCGATCTCCGTCGATAACTTCGCGTCGACCCGCGTCAACTCCTCGGTTCGAGATTCCACGCGCCGCTCCAGCTCGTCACGTGCATGTCGGAGCGCGTCCTCTGCCTGTTTGCGGTCGGTGATGTCCCTCAGGATCCCAAGTGAGTGCCGCTTGCCGGTCGTGTGGATGAACGAGATGGAGAGCTCGATCGGGAACTCGGTCCCGTCCTTCCTCACAGCCGTGAGCTCCAGAGTCTTGCCGATGACAGGCCCCTGACCTCCGGACAGAAAGTTAGGGAAGCCTTTCCGACAAGCGTCTCGGTACGATTGAGCCGCGAGAGTCTCGTGGACGCTCTGCCCGCAGATTTCTTCCGCGCTGTAGCCAAACATCCTCTCCGCGGCCGCATTCCAGAAAGATACGCAGCCAGCCTCGTCTATCAGGATGAAAGCATCTTTGGCCGCGGACGCCATCGTCCGGAACTTCACCTCGCTCTCCTTCAAGCGCTCTTCCATTTGTCTGAGCTCGGTGACATCCCGGAAGAAGCCGGCCGCATACGTCTTTCCTTCCAAGCGGACAAGATTCGCGGAGATCTCGGCCAAGAAGACCTGGCCATCTCGACGCTTCATCGGCACGTCTTTGACGTGCCGGAGTTCGCCTCGCGCTATGTTTTCAAACGCTTTCTGCACGAAGTCCAGACTGTCCGCCGGGTGAATGTCGAAAACCGATAGCCGCAGAGTCTCCTCTCTATTCCACCCCAGCATCTGACAGAAGGCCTCGTTGCAGAGCTGAAACCTCATGCTCTCGACGTCCGCCAGGAGAAAGCCGTCGCTGGCCCCCTCAAGAACAGCCCTGAATCGCTGCTCCGAATCCCTGAGAGCCGCCTCGGCCCTCTTCCGTTCGGAGATGTCGGTGTGCGATCCCCGATACCCCACGAGCGCGCCCTTGGCGTCCGACACGGGAATCCCGTTGGTCGTCACCCAGATCACGGGTCCGTTTTTGGTCTTCAAGGCGTTGTCCAGGTTGACAAAAGCCTCGCTGCGGGCAAAAGCCTCCAAAACCTCGCGTTTGAAGGCTTCTCGTCCGTCCTCGGGATGGAAATCGTAGAAATGCTTCTGGCCTACGATCTCCTCTGGCCTGTACCCAAGAACCTTCGCGGACAGATCACTGATGTAGGTGTAAAGACCGTGCGCGTCCATTTCCCAAAGGATCGTCCGGCTCTGTTCCGCAATCTGGCTGAACCGATCCTCGCTCTCGAGAAGTGCCTCTTCCAGGGCCGTCACTTCGCATCGAAGCTCCTGGTTCACCGCAGCCGATTGTATCGTGTCGGCTTTGATCTTCATCGTGTCGCCCTCCTGCTGACCCACCTCTCGGGACGATCGAGTTGCCAGGCCGATACAGAGGCGGTGAAAGCGGACCTTGGAGCGGTCGGATCAGCCAATCGGAGGTCCCAGGATGCCTTGGGCAGCTGCGTCTTTGACATGGAGTCGAGGACCTTCGATCCGAGTCGATTCTCGGGTAGATGGGACGAGAAAGGCCATGCCGGGGAGCCAAGGAGGGAAGGGGCGAGCGAGATGACCAAGCGGAACCCTGCAGGAATGAACGCGGACCCCATGCGCCGACCTCCGGTCAAAGGGGGGCCGAACGAGGATAAGGATCCGGCTACCGGGATAACGGGAGCTTGAAAAGCCCCAAAACTCGAAGTACCCCGAAGAGACAGGACCCCCTGCCCCCCACATAAATCTCCCGTATGATATCGAACACTGCGTCCGTTTGCTATAGAACTATAGTCCAACATGACGGGGAGGGCACTCTTCAGGGTCGATTCCCGCCACAAAAACCGCGAGACTGGAATCGAGACGGGTCGTTGCAGTATAGTCGTGAAAGCGGGGGCGCCGGTCCTGGGAAAGCGAACTCCCTCGACTCCGGATGCGGGACGATTCTCCGACGATGCCATCACCAGAAGTCGAAAACCTTCTTTTCAACCTCGAAAGCGCGGTCGACGAGACGCGCATGCAAGCGATCCTCCAGGCTCCCCGATTTCCGGAGCCCAGGGTGATCGCCGCCTTGAACGGCATCGCGGCCAACGACGAGAACGTCGAACTTCGGTACCACGCGCGCCGTGCCGTCCACGTGATCAAGGAGAAGCTGGCGCAGGATGTCGGGAAGGGCTCTCCGGGGAGTCAGGGCGCCCAGGGTGTGACTCCGGAGACGATCCTGATGGGGCTTGCCAGCCCGGACCCTCAGGTCCGCGTGAAGGCGATCGCGGCGTTGGCGGTGTCCGATATCCCGAACCGCGAAAAGCATCTGACAGAGCTCGTCGCTCGGGAGAAAGATCCCATCGTCAGAGCGGCCGTGGCCTCCAACGCCGCCAGCCTCGGTAAGGCCGGCGTCGGCCTGCTCATCACGCTCGTCTCGGACTCGGATCCCAGGGTGAAGGCCAACTCCATCGAGGGGATCGAACAGGTCGGCGACCCCGAGAGCTATCCCCACATCGTCCCGTACCTCGCTGACGTCGACAATCGGGTCCGAGTCAACGCGGCCCAGGCCCTCAACCGATTCGGAAAGACCAGACTGATCGGGTGCCTGGCCAAGATGATCGACTCCGAAAATGTGGCCTACCGTGACAGCGCGGTCTACGCGCTGGGGATGGCCAAGATGGCGGAGGCGGTGCCGCTTCTCGAGAGGACACTCAAAGACGTCTCCGAGTCGGTCCGGGTCAAAGCCGTCCGCGCCCTGGAGATCCTTGCGAAACAAGGGGTAAAGGAAGCAGAGACCGTCCTCACCAAATATAGGGAGAACGGTGGCGAGGGAGAGCAGACCGTCGAGGTGGCGGTGGGCGACCTGTTCAGCCGGGACAACGCGGGGCTGTCTGTCGAGAGCGAAGACCTCCTCTTCGATGATATTTCGGACCACCGGATCCAGGAACTCAAAAAGATCGTCAAGCGGCGCGCCTACGAGCGGGTCGATGAGGTCATCAAGCTCCTGCGCCGAGAAAAAGAGGACACGGTCCGAGCCTCGATCGTCCTCACCCTGGGCAGACTCAAGGCCAAGAAGTACATTTCGCTGATCAAACCGTTCCTCAAGGAGAAGAACGACCGCATCCGGGCGTCGGCCGTGGAGTCTCTGGGGCTCTTCGAGGATCCCGCGCTCTGGATCGACCTGATTCCGTTGCTGGAGGACCCCAACAACAGGGTCAAGGCCAACGCCATCGTGGCCTTGAAGCGTTGCCCCGACGTGGATCTTGACACCGCGCTCAGCCTGATGCTGACGCACAAGGAAGTCAGCCATCGCAAGAGCGCCGTGTACGCCTTGATGGAGCTCAGGGACGAACGATACTTGAGCCATTTTCTCCAGGCCTTCGGGGACTCCTCCGCGGAAATCCGAAACGTGGCGCTCGAGAATGCGGTGATCCTGAAGGCGGAAGGGTTCAAGGCCGCGGAGGAGCTGATCAAACAGGCGATCGCCAAGGGCCTCAAGCCTCCCGATGAGTCGTCCGTGGCCAAGAGGTCCGAGGGCGGAGGAGAGGCGGCCAAGAAGTTCGTGACCGTGACCCGGGAGATCGACAAGCTTCTCCTCAAGGTCGTGGAGAAAGGTGCATCCGACCTCCACGTCACGTCGGACCACAAGCCCATGATTCGCAAGGACGGCGACATGCAGGTCCTGGAAGGGTTCTCGAAATACGACTCCGAGTCTCTAAAGAAGATCCTTTGGCCTGTCATGCAGGAGCGCCACCGCAAGGAATGGGAAGAGACGAACGATACCGACCTCGCGTACGAAATTCCCGAGGTGGCACGGTTCCGCGTGAACGTCTTCCGCGACCGCCTGGGCGTCGGAGCGGTGTTCCGCCAACTTCCGACCAAGATCCCCTCGGTCGAGAAGCTGGCGCTCCCCAAGCAGGTCGTGGATCTGTGTCACCTTCCAAAGGGGCTGGTCCTGGTGACCGGTCCCACAGGCTCCGGCAAGTCGACGACCCTGGCCGCGCTGATCGGATACGTCAACAACCACCGGTCCGACCACATCATCACGGTCGAGGACCCGATCGAGTTCGTCCACCAGTCCCGGCGGTGCCTGGTGAATCAGCGAGAGGTGTACGCCCACACCGACTCGTTCAAGAAAGCCCTCAGAGCCGCACTCCGCGAGGACCCGGACATCGTGCTGGTGGGTGAGATGCGCGACCTGGAGACGACCCAAACCGCCATCGAGACGGCGGAGACCGGCCATCTCGTCTTCGGAACCCTCCACACCAACACCGCGGCCAGTACGGTCGACCGCATCATCAATCAGTTTCCCAAGGAGATGCAGGAACACATCCGGCTGATGGTCTCCGACTCGCTCAAAGCCGTGATCGCCCAGACCCTCGTGAAGAAGGTGGGCGGTGGGCGCATCGCGGTGTGGGAGATCATGATCGTCAACTCGGCCATCTCGAACCTGATCCGCGAGGAGAAGACGTTCCAGATCCCTTCGATCATCCAGACCACGCGTCACCTCGGGAACATCTCGCTCAACGATTCGCTCACGGACTGGATCAAAGCGGGCGTGATCGATCCCAAGGAGGCCTATTTCAAGGCCGTCGACAAAATCGGGTTCCTCGATGCCTGCAAGAGGTTCAACATCCATGTCGAGCTCCCCTCCGAGGAGATCGCAAGAGAGCGAGGCCCCGGCGCTTCAGCAGGACCCGGTCGAATGGGCGGTATGGGCGGCATGGGCGGGATGTGATCGGATCCCCAATGGGCACACATGCTCTGACAGTCTTGGGCAGCGTTCTCGGGCAGGGTCATCGTGGGCGTTGGACAAAGGACAAGGCTCAAGAATCGGCAAAGGTGGTATTGCCTAAAAGGAGGTCCTCCATGCGAGTCGTCTTTCTCTCGATCCTGCTGTTCGATACCGTGACCCTCGCCATGGGAACAGCCGAACCTCCGGCCTTGGCGGTCTCCCCCTCGCCAAAGGCTTCCAAGTCTCAGCTCTTCGCTCTCCCGGCCTCCCCGACGGCCGAGACGGCCGATCGGAAGCAATCACAAGACGCCTTCGCGAAACTCACGGACGACAGGATCGAAAAGGTGCTGGCCGCGTGGAACCTCATCAAGAAGAAATTCCCGCGGAATGAAGGCCGTGAAAGCGCTCTTGGAAAGCTGTACGAGGACGGCCGCGTCGCTGGCCCGGAAGAGGTCAAATCGACGTTCCGGAAGCTCACGGATCTCGCCGTGCTGGAACGCGAGATCGGCATGTCCTGGGAGCAGTTCGACCGAGATCAAGCTCTTCTGCTCATGGTTTACGGCCACATCGAAGCCGCCTCGGAGATGAAAAAGCTCCACACCGAGACCTCTGTCGACCGGCAAGAGCTCAAGCGGCTCCTCGAGGACCCTTCGATCCGTCCGGAACAACGCGAATTGATGAAGAAGCAGCAGGAGGCCCTGGATCAGATGACGGCCGAGACCACGAAGAGCCCCTTCGACATTCCGGACGCCACGATCCAGCGCGTGGGCAAGTATCAGTCCCGAATCAAGGAATGGCTCGACTGGAACAGCGGCCCCTCGGAGACACAGGACAGCGGCGAGGACGAGAAGACACCCTCGGCCGGCAGCGCGAGCCCTCAGCCCAAGGCGAGCGTTGGTCCGGCCCGGCGATGACCCCAGGACTCAAGACCACTTTGATTTGAGGGGCAATGCTCTCTTACGGTGGTTGTCTCGATCCGTTTTCTTTGCGCGTGCGTTCCGGCTTCGGCTCGTGAGTTCCGGCTTCGGCTCGTGAACGCCTGTTCTACCAGCGGTGCCTTCGATGGTGCCGGCCGCGACCGACAATGATCGGCGCCGGGTAGATTGTACCGACGATCACAGGCCTCGGCTCGACCACGACCACGGTGGGTGCGGGAGGAGGAGGTGGCTCCTCGAAGCGAGCCTCGATCGTCCGGGACACCGAGGCGCCGTAGGGCACTCTCAGCACAAATTCGCGTGCGCCCCGTCCGTCCAGTGCACGGATGAGGAGCCGATGGTCACCGCCAGGAACCTGGGCGACTCGAAGGGGCACGTAGCCGACCGGTCGCCCATCCAGTGTGACCGACGCCGGCAGGTCGGAGTTGACGTCCAAGACGGCCGAAGCGCAAACGCACGCCGGTGCTGTCAGGATGAGACCGATGACCAGACCGCTGAGAGTCTTCCACATGGGGCAGCCGACCTCCTCTTTGTCGCCACCATCGACAACTTCATCCGACAACCTCATCGGCGGCGACACTCTCACCAATGATCATCGGCAAAACCGGTGGTCACATCGAGGGTGTGGTCCATTTCATCCGGTGCCAGACCGCGGCCCGGACAGACCGTCGAAGCTGGAGGCTGTCCGACGACTTGGTCACGAAATCGAACACGCGCATCCGGTAGGCCTGACTCACGCTTTCGAGGCTGGGGCTCGCTGTGAGCATGATGAAGGGCACGTCCGGGTAGCGTTCGGAGCTTTCCCGCAACAGGTCGAGACCCGACTCATCTTTCAGCCTCAGATCGCAGACGATAACGTCGGGAGTCTCCTCGGAGATCGAGGAGAGAGCATCGCACACCTTCTCCGCCACGCGGACCCTATAGCGCTCTTTCTCGAACAACCGCTTGAGAACGGTGAGAAGCAACCGATCGTCGTCCACGATGAGAAGAGATCGACATCCGCCCTGGCAGGCCCTCGCAGCCACGGCCAGCACCTGGTCCATGGAGAGAGGCTTCGAAAGGAACGTCAGGACCCCGGATCGGATCAGACTCTCGCGCAAGGACACGTCACGACTGCCGGACATGGCGACGATCGGCGCATCCGGATACCGCATCTGAAGCTTTTCGACAAGATCCAAACCCGAGCAGCCCCCCGGGAAGAGGATGTCGGTCAACACCAGGTCCACCGGTCCTTCGGACATCGTGGCGAGAGCCTGCTCGGGATTCGTGGCACCGAGAACCCTGTAGCCGGCGTCGCTCAAGAGGTCCCCGATCAGATCGAGGATCGTTGCTTCGTCGTCGACCACGAGGATGGTCTGGGGCGATCTCATAGGTCCATTGCCAGCGCCACCACCGCTTGTCGAGACGGTGTCAGTCAGCTGTTCGACCGGGGGATTCCACTGCGTTGGCGCGGGAGTGGGCAAAGAGCCCGCGGCCGTGGCCGGTTCTGCGGCAACGGCGAGTCCGGAAGAAAAAGACTCCTGACTTACGCTCTTCAGAGACGTAATCAGCTCTTCACAGGAGCCGAAGCTTCGGCTCGGCTCCTCCATGAACAACCTGGCGAAGACCCCTTCGAGCTTGGCCGGCACACCCGGCATGGCCGGAAGCCTCGCGTTGTCGGCGTCCGTTCCGGAAGGCTTGTCGTACGGCCTTCCGGAGAGAGCGCGATACAGCATTGTCCCCAGCGCTCTCAAGTCTTCACCCACGTCCAGAAGAGACTCTCCATACCCCGTGGAACCCGACTCCGGGCGGGGGCTAACCGATCCGGACGGTGTACGAAATCGAAGCTGACCGAAATCGGTGAGCTTCACCGTCCCGAACCTGTCGAGCACGAAGCTCGCAGCCGAAAAAGGCCCGTGCGTCACCCCGAGGTCGTGCATTGCCTGGAGACCGGAAGCGGCCTGGATCATGCAGTCCACGACGAGTTCCCAATCATTGGCCTCGTCGCATGAGAGCGCGTGGACGAGCGGCTGACCATCCACGAGCTCGGTTACCAGGAAGCGAACCGTCTCATGCACGCCGCTGTCGACGACGGACGCGACGTTGGGGTGCTCGATGCGTGAGACCGCTTCGATGGCGGTGACCAGCGAGCCAACGCCTTCCTGGACCCCTCCGGCCCGGGGAACCATCGCCTTGAGAGTGACGAGCCTCTTCAACGCGAGCTGGACGGCCAGATACGAGGGCCCCATGGGATCGGAGCCCACCAGGCCCAGAGGGTAATAGCGACTCCCCGCGGAACGAAAAGCACGAGCGATTCGATCGCTGGTCGGCGGTTTGCCTGAGGCTGTCAGATCCGACTCGATCGAGGCCATGGTCTTCTGCCCCAAGGCCTTGACCTCGGGGTTCTCCTCCCATGTGAGGATGAGACGGAGCAGCTCGGCGACCAGGGGCATGCGAACATCGGCGAGCGCCTCGAGAGCCTCGCCTCGGTGAGCGGCCACTGGGTCGGAAAGCAAGACAAGGAGCCGACTTCGGAGGTTCGCCGTGTGCCGCGTCATCTCGATACCACACCCGTCCTTACTCTGAGCTCGACGTCCCGGTTGAGCCGACATCCATCGCCTCGACCCTGTGACCTACCCGATCCATACGCTTTCATACACATCCACATCACGCCCGCCCTTCCTTCACCGGATCCGTCACCTCGATCGTCCGCTCGTGCGAACAAACCCTGTTTCGCCCGGACTTCTTTGCCTTGTAGAGAGCGCCGTCCGCCTCCTCGATGAACTGGCGAGCGCTTTGGGCCGAGGACACGGACGAGCAGGTCAACCCCACGGAAACGGTCACCTCGAGGTGAGCGTCCCCAAAAGGAATCGCGAGCGCCGCGACACGACTCCGGATACGCTCTGCCAAAAGGTTGGCTCCGTCCAAGTCGGCCCGCGGCAGAACGACGGCAAACTCCTCTCCTCCATATCGGCACGCGTAATCGGAGCTTCGGATGCACCGCTTCATCTCCAAAGCGACCATTCTGAGAACCCGATCGCCCATCTGGTGACCGTACGTGTCGTTGAACTTCTTGAAATGATCGATGTCGGTAAAAAGGAGCGCCAGATCCTCCTGATAGCGACTGGCCCGTCCGAAGTTCTTCTCGATCTGGATGTCGAAGAAATGGCGGACAAAAAGCGTGGTGAGAGCATCCACGGTGGCCAGCTTGTACAGGACGCCGTTCTCGATCGCCGACAGACCGATCGACGACAGAGTCAGCCAGAAGTCGGTCTCGTCCCGGTGGAAGGTCTCTTGCTTCAGCTTCTTGCCCGAGAGGAAAGCCCATCCCTTGACCCGATCGTGGTGGCAAACCGGAATGAAGATCGAGCCGTCGAAAAGATGGGCCAGATCGGGAGCCACTGACGGACGACCCGCAATCTCGAAACCGGAAAGGAATCGAGGCCCCTCCTTCCAGAGATCGAACAGTCCGTTCTGGACCGATTTCTGGCCCAGAAGGCCGATCAATCGCTCCGGGAGCTCCCCTCGAACGGTGAGGTCGATCTCTTCGGTATCGTCCCTCACGATCGCGAGGGCCCCACCCGATCCATCGGCAAGCTCCAGGAATGCCTGGAGGACCCGCTCCTTGAGTTCGTCCAATTGCAGGGTAGCGTTGAAGTGCCTCGAACATCGATTGAGGAGCTCCAGATTGCGGATTTTGCGAGCGAGTTCCGTGGCGAGCAGGAAGAGTTTGATCACCACGAGGAGAGAAACGGACAAAGACACCATCGGAACGACATCCAGGAGCCAGCCGAACCGAGCGAAGAGTTGGTAACAGACGACCCCGTAAACGACGACGAGCACGGCGAGAATGAGAAGGCTTCCCGAGAGCCGAATCCGGGTGAATACCAGGGACAACATGATCCCGAACGCGGCGACCAGGAGCTGTTGGTGCTCGGGCGAAATGCGGACCAAGAAATCCCGGTCCCTGAGGTTGCGAATGATGTTCGCCTGGAACTCCACGCCTGGCATCAACCCGACGGGTGTGAGCTTCTGGTCCCGTTCCACGCCGAGCGCCGCGAACCCGACCAGCACCATCTTGTCGGCGAGTACTCCGGCATCGTGCTGTCCGCCCAGCACGTCAGAGGCCGCGACCGTCTGAAACAGGCCGCCCGTATGGCCGAGCGAGGAGAAGTTGATCCAGGCGCACTGGGGGAGAGGCCAAAATCTCTCCACACCGCCGGCGGCCAAAGGACGCGGCACCAGACGACCCCGCACCGTGGGTATCCGGTAGGACTCCAGTGTCACGCGGCCAACGGAGTCAAACGTCGGTTCTCTTCCACGGAAGAGAGAGGCGACGGCCAGGGATAGACACCACATCTCCCGGCCATCGACCGTCATTGACAGAGGCGTCTTTCTGAGCACTCCATCGGGATTTTCCACGTAGGGATCGGTATTGACCAGGCCGCACGCCTTTGCGGCCCGCTTGAACTCCGGAAGAGGATCGGTGACCACGGCCCTGGGCTCGAGCCCGCCCGACTGATTGCTGTACACCAACGAAGTGTTGAGCTCCACGCCGAGGACGACATTGCCGGCCGACGCGATCGCCCGCGCCAACGCCTTGTCCTTTTCGGGATCTTGGTCGCGCTCGGAGAACTCGATATCGAGTCCGATCACCTTCGGACGGCATGAGGCGATGCGGGAGACGAGGTCCGCCATACGGTCTCTCGACCATGGCCAGCGCCCGATCTTTTCCAGACACTCGCTGGTGATCTCCACCAACACGAGGCTCGGATCGGTTCTCGGGAGCTCTTCGGGCGTCGGACAACGACGATTGAACCGCCAGTCCACGGTTCGCACCTCGAGCGGTTCGAACAGGTCGCGCCCGATGCCGACGACGGTGACGATCGTGAGCGAGAGACCCAGAAGGCACGACCAGGCGCTGTTCGACATGGTGCGTTCCGGTGAGAAGGTCCGCGCTTAAAGAAGGCCCGCGCTTAAAGAGAGGTCCCCCACGGAATATACCACCGATGAGCCCTCAAGGGTCGTGGCGGCCGTGGCGGGGAAGGGTCCAAAGAATAGACGGGCGAAGGTGAGCCAGCAGAGCAAGCTGACGAGTGACGGCGAGTGGCTGTCAGCGGCCTCGGATGGCCGTGTCACCCCGAACCGGCAGATGCAGTTCAATCACCATGAACGGCCGGACCAGCCGTCCCTGATCATCACAATCATCACCACGGAGAGCAGACTTCGCCCGTCGGACGGGCGATTGGATCGCCTTCTTGACAGCCGAAAGCCTTCCGAAACTCGGGCATGTTGGCGACCGTACCGTTCACACGGAACTGATAGGGGGGATGGGGGTCTGTTCGGACAAACCTTCTCAGAAACTCCGGGCGCTCGTGTCCGGCCCACAGTTTGGAAAACGCCAAGAAAAAACGTTGCTCGGGAGTGAACCCCTGGGAGTCTCTGTCGTGAGGTTTTCCTTTTAGCAGACGCTCGAGCGTTCGGTAGGCCAGGGTGAGCCCGTTCAGGTCTGAGATCGCCTCACCGACAACCAACTTGCCTTGGAGGCGGAGCCCACCGGGAAGTACATACTTGTCGAACTGGTTGCTGATGCACAAGCAACGCTTTCGAAAGTACTCGAGGTCCACGGGAGTCCACCAGTTGACCATATTGCCCTTTGCATCGTACTTGGCGCCCTGATCGTCAAAGCCATGGCCCATCTCGTGGCCGATGACGGCACCGATCCCACCCAGATTGACGGCGTCCGGTGCTTCTGGATCGAAGAGCGGCGGCTGCAGGATCCCAGCGGGGAATATGATCTCATTGCGCTGGGGGTTGTAGTAGGCGTCGACACGTTGGGGTTCCACAATCCACTCGGTCCGGTCGAACGGCTTGTCGATCTTGGCTAAGTCTTTGCGTTTCTGGAAGACCAGGCAGCGAAAAACGTTGCAGACATAAGGGCCGCGATCGAGCTTCAACTCTGTATAATCCCACCATTTGTCTGGATAGCCGATCTTTTCGGAAAATGCCTCGAGTTTGGCAAGGGCCTGGCGACGCGTCGACGGTTCCATCCAGTTCGTGCTCTGGATTTGATCCTGGAGGGAACGACGAAGGTGACGAACCATCTCCTTGGCTTTCTCTCTGGCCTTGGGTGAAAAGTTCTGTTTGACGAACTTCTGTCCCACGGCCTCCCCGATCAGCAGGGAGGAATCGGTGATGACCCTTTTCCAGCGTGGGGGAATCTCCTTTTGACCTGTCAGAATCTTGCCCCGGAACTCGAACCACGCGTTGTTGAACCGGTCGCAGAGAAAGGGCGCTGCGCGATCGATCAGGTGGTATCGCAGGTAGATCTTCCAGTCATCCAGAGGGATGGCCTCCAGAGCCTTTTCGACCTCTTTGAAGAAGCTCGGCTGCTCGACGTTCACGCCTCCGATGGCGGGAAAGCCCAACGCCGCGAAGTACTCGACCCAGGGCAGACCAGGGGTGAGTCTGTTCAGTTCGGCGGTGCTCATCCGGTGGTAGACAGCCTCCGGCTGACGACGATCGATCGTCGTCATGGAAGCCTTTGCCAAACGGGTCTCGAGCTCCATGATCGTTGCAGCACCGTTGTGGGCCTTTGCTTTGTCGTCACCGATCAGTGTGAGCATCTTCTCGACGTAAACCACGTACTGTCTGCGCAGCTTCTCCGAGGCATCATCCGTGCGCGTGTAGTCATCGCGATCAGAGAGTCCAAGGCCCCCTTGACACGCGTTGCCGGTGACATGCGTGCCGTCTTTTGCATCCTGGGTTGAAAAGTAGTTGAACAACACGTCGACACCCATAAGATGGAGAATGGCCGTCTCGGCGATGAGGCCTTTCACATCTTTGATGCCATCGATCTTGGCGAATTCCGGTGCGAGCGGCTTGAGACCTTGCTCCTCGATCGCCCGGGCATCCATTCCGCTGTACCAGAAGTCTCCGACGATCTGCTCGATGTGATCGCGTCCGGTGGTGCGGGCTGCGGCCTCTTCCATGATTTTTCGTATGAGTCCGAGGTTTCTCTTGGCCATCCATGTGAGGGAGCAGCAGCGGGATTCGTCGGGGGGGATCGGGTTCTTCGAAAGCCAGCCTCCGTTGGCGTAGCGATAGAAGTCCTGGCATGGACTGACGCTCTGGTCCATGTCGGCCAGGTCGTAGGTGCGACGCAAAGGCGTTGGCGATTCGCTTCGTGCCGTGGGGACAGTGGCCAAGAGCGTCAGCAGAGTGACCACGGCGAATCGTCCGATCCGGTTTGAGACGGCCGGGTTCGTCGAAGGCATTTGGTCGATGAATGTGTCGATCCGATCCGTGGGAATTCTCATTGTACGACCTCCGTCACAACTTCTGGTGGACCAAGATACACCAGGAAGATGTCGGACGGGTGCATGTCTTCTGAGTGGTGAAAGAGTAGGATTCGACCTTCACTTTGGCCCTCTGGAACGCCATTTGCTTGTGCCTCTCGCCTCGTCTGGTTCCCTGGCCTGGCCGCTCCACCGTTCCAACGCTGTCTTGGCCACGTCCAACTCTTCCAGGACGTCCCCGAGCCTGAGCGCGTAGCGCTCCTGGGCGGCCGCCACGGTACGTGCGTCCCACACGGTCGACCGCATCGGGTCCTTCGAGGTCCTTGGTCAGGAGACTCCGCGTCCTCGTACGCTGGCCGGGCCTTTTCTTGAAGAAGGAAACCAGGAAACCAGGAAGAGGGCCGTGGAGGAGGCGTTGGCGCAGATGAATCTGGAGCAAGAGGACCGAACCGGACGCATCATCGGAGCAGCCATCGAGGTTCATCGCGCACTCGGACCGGGATTCCTCGAGTCGGTCTACGAGAACGCGCTATCCATCGAACTGGCTCAACGAGGGATCCCCTTCGTCCGACAGCTGACCGTTCCGATCCGGTATCGCCATGTTGAAGTCGGAGCACACGTGTTGGATCTCCTCGTGGAGGACCGGATTGTCGTTGAGCTGAAAGCCGCCCGAAACCTCGAAGATATCCACTATGTGGTCCTTCGATCGTACTTGAAGGCCACCGGGCGAGAACACGGACTCCTGCTGAACTTCGCCAAGCCCACCCTCGAGATCAAGCGCGTCTCCACGCGCACGGGCGTGGACCTGTGCCGCGTTCCTGGGTTCCTGGCTTCCTTCTTGTAAGTCCCTTCTTCGGTGTCGATGCTGTGCCGACGCAAGTCACACTCGACGATGCCTTCGAGCCGCTTGATCCGGATCCGATACAACCGGTAGTCTGCTCGATGGTCGAGCGCCTGAGCCGTGGTTCTCCCTTCGGGCTTTCGGTCGGCCTCTTGAGCTACGCAGCGTGCTTCTGGAAACGCACGCTCTCCACGATCCTCTTTTGGCGATCCTTGTAGAACGCGTCCCATTGGTCGCTGCAGTACAAGGCCCGCAGCCGAGCCATCGCGTCGGCTCCGGTTTCGATCCAGCCCTTGCCCGAGCCGCTCATGCGGTCTCCAATCACGTGACCACAAGCCCCCTCGATCATGGCCGAGCTGATCGGATAGCCTGCGGCGAGGTCGCGCGGATAGTCCATTCGCTGACTGTTGTTCTTGAGGTACGTCTGAAGCGCGTGGAGCTTCTCTCTCTTGCTCTTCTCCAAGAAGCTCAACCCGGCGAGTTCAACAAGTACCTGATCAAGATTTCCTTGTAGGATCTCAAGCAAGATCCGCAGAGCCCACGGTTTGGCAAGGCCACTGGATTCTCCCCAGAAGCTGTTGGCGGCCTTGAGCAAATGCTCGGCCAGATGATAGACGTCGAGAATCTGGATGGCTCCCGGAAAGTAAGTCTCACACAGATTCCAGCACCAGTGAGCACCATCCGCCAAGAACACGACCAAGGCCGCCCGTTCTACCCCCAGGCTCGCGGCGAGCGCCCACAACAGCCCGCCGATGATGTCCGTCCCTTTCTCGGCCGTCGCACGATATTGACTGGTCGGGTTCGAGGGATGGTAGATTGGCCGATCGTATCGATCCGGTGCGACGGTCTCGAGGGCCTTCTTCAGGAGACCCGTCGTCTCCTTGTACTCCCGTTGCTCACGCGACTCCTTGAGGTCCGCAAGTTCGCGTTGACGCTCCTCGTTGGCGACATTCGCCGGGGTCTCGACGGCGTCCTTTGGCTTGTCGGCCTTCTTTGGCTTGGGCATCATCTGAAGGCAGGCCAGATCTACTCGTCCGATCTTGACCTCCATGCCAGGGCCCCCATCATGGTTGCCGACGATCTTCCCATCCACGCCGTGGATCACGCAGGCGGGGCCGGCTCCGGCGGAAGGAGGATCGGGTCTCTCCTTGGCCTCAAGGGCCTCAGCGGCCTCCTGCCGTTGAACGGCGGCGATGTCGGCGCCAACATCCAAACAATCCCGCTGGATCTGCTTGTACTGGACCTCTACACGTAGCGTCTTCAGCAGGGACTTCGCGGCTGCCTGATAGGATCCGGTCGCGGTGGCCAGATAGTCGGCGACATCCTGCAACCCCGGACTCCAGATCTGGCCAGGTTTGAGTCCGAGTTCCTCATCGCGAGGCCAGCGACTATCCTGGGGACTCTCGCTGTGGTAGTACGCCCGGGTGAACAGGATCTCTCCGAACAGGGTATCCAGGCGTTTCTCTCGATTCCCCTCGAAGGTCAGCGAGTGGTCCCCCTGACCCACATCGGCGTGGCCTGGCACCCGCTTCTTGTGCCGCTCCTGCCCAAGACCGCAGAGGGTCGACAACATAGAGACCCCCAAGTTCTTGAGGGCCACCTGGAGTTGGCTCTCCATCTCCCCCAGGGTGAAGGT
>Ga0074195_1003021_pt1 | contig 16891 bp, 11 predicted proteins | sample EPASupsiteHSE623_FD_64525 | JGI IMG/M metagenome (GOLD analysis project Ga0074195, IMG submission 64525) | Bioremediated contaminated groundwater from EPA Superfund site, New Mexico - Sample HSE6-23 | ecosystem: Environmental > Aquatic > Deep subsurface > Groundwater > Contaminated ...
GAGACTGTGGCACAGTTTTTCCGCCACCTGGGGGGTAAGTGATACATATAGCGGGGGCCGGTCGGGTTGCCGGTGATAAATTGCCGCCAGGGTACGTTCCTTTGAATTCATGATTTGCTAACCTCCTGTTATTTTGATTCATACCTCCAAACCTCGTTGTGCATGGTGAAGAGCAGGTACCTGCCTTCATGGCTTACAACGATGGGACTTGAATGATCGCCCGCCACGATCGGATTACCGGGATATTTAACCCAGTGAACGAGGTCGGTGGACATGGCGATATTGGAGGACCACACTGAAGTAGCCCCCGGTCTGTTCCAATCCGGATCCGATGATCCGTGGTAATACATAAAATACCGGTCGCCGTACCGGATCACCTGGTTGGCAGCCAATGCCCCTGCATCATAGGCTGAGGGGCCTTTTTTCAATACAGGATCATCCTGCAGGTTCCGCCATGTGATGTGATTGTCCGAAACAGCAAGCCAGATGGCTTCGTCATTTCTTTCATAGAAAAGGTACCATTTACCTTTTTCAGTCCATGCGCAAGGAGTTCCATAGGGTCCGGGAATGGTATCCCCCTGAGTAGTAAGGATCACCAGGTCTCCCTCTTCCTGCCAGTGAATCCCATCTTCGGAAGAGAGCAGATGTGCAATATCATGTAAACCTTCAGCATACATATAGTATTTTCCTTCATGTTTCATCACGAACATATCTTCAGTCCATTTCTCACTGAATATAGGGTTCTCAGAATAGCGGACCCAGTTTATGCCATCAGCCGATGTGGCGTAACCCAATGATTTCGGATCATTATCTCCTCCCTTATATCCGGTGTACCACATTTTGTAAATGCTATCCTCAAATAATATATAACCCCGTTCGCGTATGTGCCGATCCCAGGTATCTGAATTGGTTCCGCTGAAAATAGGATTATGTGCGTAAGGTGTGAATGTTACCATTTCTTCCGGGAAATCAGCTTGAATAACAGTAGATACATCTTGGTTCTGCTTTGATTTACAGGCTGATATCGTACAGAATATCAAAAGGATTGAAATGAAATATGAAATTTTCATGTTTTTGCTATTTGGCAAAGCCATTTCATAATTTTACAGGCAGATAAGAATAGTTGCCAGTAATTAAAGTAAGTTAATGAAATATAAATTCAAATATAAAATAATTTAATGAAAGGAGATTGCAAGATATTTTATATTGTATACTTATGGATCATATAAAATATTCTTTTTATGCAGCTGCCAGGCTTTAATACCGGTCAGACATAACAGGATGGTTCAGGGAAAATCGGGTTGCTTAGCGAAGATTGGCCTGATTGATTTTAAAGCGTCATGTCCCAGCCGTTTTCATATTCCCTTGTCCAAAGCACCCAAGCATCCTTATTATTGAGGATATGTCCGTTTTTCGGATCAATGTCCAGCGAATGTTGCACCCGCTGGGCGATATTTCCGAGTTGCACCAGCAGGGTGCTTTTGTGACCAGAATCAATATCGGCGTTAAGCTTCTCGCCGGTTCTGATGGCATTCAGGAAATTCCGGCTGTGTGGTATATCGAGATCTTCCCCCGGGCCGACCGGATTCAGCGCATTGGCAGTTCCGGTATCTTTTACTTCTTTTATAATTTCTCCCTTCAGATTATAGATAGTGTATTCATTGCCTCCGGTTATCATCAGGCTGCCTTTTTCACCATAGAATATTACACCTACGGATGATCCCTCCACCGGCTTTCCGTTGCAACTTCTTCCCTCCCATGTAATGGTTTCACCTTCCGGGAAATCCATGCTTATAACCTGCGTATCGGGTGTTTCCCAATCATCATTAAAATGATACCTTCCACCGTTGGAACTGACACGTATAGGGTAATTAAGTCCCATACCCCAGCGCAGGAGGTCAACCATATGAGTTCCGTTGTTCAGTGCTTCACCGGTACCCCAATGCCAGAACCAATGCCAGTTATAATGCACCAGATTGTCTTTGTACTTTTTACGCGGAGCGGGTCCCTGCCACAATTCCCAGTCGAGCCATTCCGGCACGGGTACTTCCTTCCCGGTGCCTATTGGCCCGCGTGTGTTTGCGTACCAGCTTTTACCAAGATACGGACGTCCGATCAACCCAGACTTTAATTCAGTGATTGCTTCCTGAACATGGTTCCATGATCGGCGCTGGTTTCCCATTTGTACCTGTTTCCCGTACTTTTTGGCAGCTTCGGTCAGAATTTCACCTTCCAAAGGATTATGACTGCATGGTTTTTCCACATATACATGTTTGCCGGCTTTCATGGCCATAAGGGCAGCCGGGGCATGCCAATGATCCGGAGCAGCAATAATAAGAGCATCCAGATCTTTATCTTCGAGTGATTTACGTAAATCCTTATATCCCTTGGGGGTTATTCCGGAAATTTCATTTACCCTCGCCACTGAATTGTCAATAGCTCTTGTATCCACATCGCAGATATGGATCACGCTGCAGTTCGCATGACGGGAAAAATTTTCGGCATGTGTAAATCCCCTGGAATTCACACCCATGATGCAAACATTCACCCTGTCGTTTGCCCCGATAATTTTTTTGTAGCTTTTAGCACTGAATACTGGTAAAAAACTACCGGCATACAAGGCTGCTGAAGCGGTCACAGTTTTTTTTATAAAGTCTCTTCTTGGGTTGTTTTCGTTTTCCATAGCTATAGAATTTGATAAGTTAATTTTCATATGCTTTTTTATTTCATCCTACGGTTCCTGTTTCCCTGAGCAGAAAAAGCGCAGTGAACATAATGGAATTGAACAGATCGGTCAGAAGAAGCTGCTCATTGTCGGCATGGGCATAGTGCAATTCTCCGGGTCCGCTGGTAATTACCGGCATTTCAGGGTACTCTCCGGCAAACAACCGCGCGTCGCATGATACATCCCATCCTCGGATGGATTCATCATGGGTAACGATACCTGTCTGGATGGCAGCCTCCCAGGCATTTTTCACAGTTGAGGAATCCGGATTACAGGAAAATGCACTATTATGAAGCTTATCATAGGTAACCTTGCAATGCAGACTGTTTTCACCGGCCCCGATGAGCTGAAGATAATGCTTCACACCCCGGATAAAAGCACTGCGCATCCTCTCCTGTATTATATCCATGGAATGAGTGGGCAGGAAACCCTGACCCCCTTCGAGGATAATCCTTTGTGTTGAATCAAAGTTGTCAAGTGTCATCTCCAGGGGAAAGCCTTTGTTTTTTTTATAAATAAAGATCTCACGTGCCAGATAAGCCCATTTGGTGATGGCCGCATCATGCTGCAAAATCGTTCCCATATGGCCGGATGAACCATAAATCCTAAGGAGTACTGATTTATTCTCGGGATGGTTTTCCACTTCGAAATGTCTCTCTACCCTGGGTTTTCCGGTACTCAGATCTAAATACCGGGTTTTATCCCCGTATTTTTCAATGTAAGCATTAACTCCTTTCTGCAAAAGAACCTGAATATCATCATATATATGGGAATTCTCAACTCCACTGATCTTGCAGGCAATAAAACTGCAAATTCTGGAAGGGTGTTCTCCAAAGGGACCCAGTATTCCATTGCAGGTTTGAACAGGTTTGTGGGGGAACAGCGGATGGTCTGATTCGTCCTTGATTCTATCGCCTTCATTCTGCATTTCAATTACGGCAAATATCATACTCTCGAGCGGAGAAGGTACCTTTCGTTCAGCATTTACTCCGGAATCACCCAAAGAAGCCTGGCACGAAAACCATACGGCGCCACGGTTGGCCGGATATACCTTGTTTCCGGCACATTCCAATACAAGGACTGAGTCATACCTTTTTTTCAGCACTCTATCCAAAGCAAGATCCAATGACCCGTTTCCCCCGGTTTCCTCTTCTACCACAAACATGGCAGTGAGTTTGTTTTTTAACCGAATCCTTTTTTCAAGGGTAAGCTTATCAAGTACTTTTAGAGCCCCGTAAATGGTGGCAACTCCTCCCTTGTCGTCGATAATGCCCCTGCCATACACAGTATCTCCCCTTTTTTCCGGGCAGAAGAATGGTGCCACCACATCGATATGGGCATTGAGGGCTGTGCTGTTGCCCTGATCAGACGGTAACCCGTTCAGGTAATAGAGAAGGTTGTATCTGTCCTTATAAACGTCTTCCGGGCTCAATCCATCGGGATTAAGATCTGTTTTGGTGAAATGAAGCTTTGAAAATGCCGGATGGTCTTTAATTGCGGGAGATATCTTTTTTTCAATAACAGAAGCATCATCAAATGAAAACTTAAGCAGGCGTTCCCTGATGATTCCAAAAACCTCTGCTTCCTTGGCAGTCATTAGCCCGATATCGGAACCAGGTGTTGTATCAACGCTGCAGATCTCCATTAGAAAGGCAATGACATCTTCCTGAAATTCCTTTTCCGAGATAATATTTTGTAAAATGCAGATCATGGTGCTAACTTATTTTTGACAGCACTTCATCACATGATTCAGCAAATACCTCCAACGATTCTTTTAGTGCTTCCGGTGTGATATTCAGGGGAGGCGCAATCTTAATACATTCTCCTGCCACACCCACCGGTGCAAACATCAGCAGTCCTTTTTGAAAGCATGAGATGTTTATTTTAAGTGCCAGCTCAGGATCGGGAATTTTGGTCCCCTGCCGTACACATTGAATACCTGCCACGAGTCCTTTACCCTGCAGACATCCCAGCACCGATGGGTACTTCTGTTGGATCGCGGTTAAGCCGGAAAGAAGAGCTTTCCCTAATTCCAGGGCATTTTCAACCAGGTTTTCCTTTCGGATGATCTTCAGGTTCTCGATAGCAGCAACAACAGGAATGGGGCTTCCGGAGTGGGTCGAGGTCATGGAACCGGGGGCATACAATCCCATAATATCCTTTCTTCCTATAACTGCGGAAAGTGGCAGGGAAGATGAAATGCCTTTGCCGCAGGCAATCAAGTCAGGTTTAATGTCATAGTACTCATAGGCAAACATCTTACCTGTACGGCCAAATCCAGATTGTACCTCATCCATGATAAGCGGGATGTCATTCTCCTGGCAGAAATGAGCGAGTTTCTGTGCATATGCATAGGGAAAGAAGTCGGGTCCCACCCCCTGGTAAGATTCCGACATCACCCCGGCCACCTCGGAGGGATTAATACCCATATCTTTCAACGTATCCAGGAACAGGTCAAATGAAGTATCCTCGTTTTTATATCCGTCGGGGAAAGGCACCTGAACAAAGGTTCTGCCTTCTTCCACAATCCAGTTTTTTTGCTTATCCATTCCCCCGGCCAGTTGTGCGCCCAAAGTCCGCCCGTGAAAGGCATATTTGAAGGTAACAAAGTATTTTCTTGCAGGTCCGTATTTTTCTAAAGAGTAGGTTTTGGCCAATTTGATGCAATTTTCTGTGGCTTCACTTCCGGTACTCAGTAAGAACACCTGGTAATTTAACGGATCAGGTGACAAATTTTGCAGCATTCCTGTGAGTTCGGCTCTTTTTTCATGAACAAACACATAGGTGGCCAGAAGTTTCTGATCTAAAATATCTCTTATTGCACTTATGATTTCCTGCCTTCCATGCCCTGCATTGGCAATAAGAACACCCGATGACCAGTCGATCCATTTATTGCCCCATTTGTCATATACCTGGAATCCCTCTGCCATTTCCCAAACCAATGGTGGTTGTCCCATCATGGAAGAGGGTTCATAACGCGCAAGCCGGTTGAATATTTCAAGTGATTCCGGTACGGGTAATCTGGTCTGGATATTACGGTACCTGGTATGCACTGGTGGCACATCCATAGGTTCCAAGCTGTATTTTGCCATGTTGTTTGCCAATCTTTGGGGTCACTTAGTAACTGAAATATTTTTCACTGGCCATTTTTCCGATCTCACTTTCAAGCAGTTCTTTTAGGTTTACATTTTTGCCGGTCATCCCACCTTCAGCAGTGGCAACGCCGGTCTCAAGCGACCGATGCGCTCCTTCACATACCAGAGAAGTGTAGAATCCCAGTGAAAAGGGATCCAACAGTGTTTCGACCTCCTCTTTGGAGAATTGGGAATTCCTGAACCGGATGATGTTTTCAATGATCTTTCCCGGCGAGCTCATTCCATAACCGGAAACCATTCCGTTTGATTCGAAATTCCTGAAAAGCGGATTTCTCTCAAAAATTCCGTCTGCCAGGATTTCATGATACCCCGGCATATCGAGGTGCATATCGAGCAATCCTTCCGAACCGATGATCCGCGCAGACTGCACAGTAAAGGCATGGGCACTGTTGGGGATTGCCCACCCTGTGATAATATGACAAACCCCTCCGTTCTCAAAAAGAATTTCTGTATCAACAAGGTCATATCCGTCCACTGCTATCGGTTTTAGAGAGGGTAATTTTTGCTTATATCCAATTGCTTTCACTGCGACCGGTTTCAATTCCGTAATGGTCATGAAGGCATCTGCCATATGAACTGTAAGAAAGGAAACGGGAGTATTTTTAGCTGCGAAATCAGCAGTAGCAAAAAACCGCGGAATATGGTTCGGGTCCGCTACCATCAGTTTGTCAAGCATATACCATACTGATGACTGGAACTTTCCATAATCTCCATCCAGATATCTGGCTTTTGCTTCTTTGATCCGGGGATCTTCCCGTTTATGAAAGTCAACTCCGATAAACCGGTCAAACTGGCGGACTTTTTCAATGATAGTATGGGTATCTTTCACCTTGTCGGCAGTTGGTTTGGCCACCAGGACATCCAATCCCGCTTCCAGGGCAAAAAGGGCAGGTTCTTTATGAAAATTATCCGGAGTGTTGATAGCGACGGCTTCAAGCGGTACTTTGGTAATAAGGTCTTTGTAGTCGGTAAATCTCCTGTTCAACGGAATGTTGTAGGTATCTCCGATATCTTTCATATTCTCCTCATTTCGGTCACAGATTGCTTCAACCTGGATGAGCCTGGAATATTCACTTTTAAAATACAGGTACTTATAAATCTCCCTTACAACAGAACCTGTGCCGATGACTCCTAATTTTAGTTTTTCCATCGCATTTATTTCAGTTTACCAGATGAAAGTTATCAATTAATTTGCATAATAGCCCAGGCCATCAAGATGAGTCCCCCCACAAATACCCAACTGAGGAAGAATCCATCCAGATCTTCTTTATACCGGAAGAAGAATCCTTTCCATCGGTCTGCCTTCAACCAACCGGGAAGATCCAGCAGCAGCATATCTTTACCTGTTTCCCGGCCTGTTTTTTTTGACCCGTCCTGCCTTGTGTCCTCAGGATCCGAACTGCTTCTCATTTTTTCGAAAAAGGAATCCATAGCGGGCTTGCTTTCTGGTTTTGTAAGCAGACTGACCAGGATAAACGCGCTGAATCCAGCCAGCATTGCCCACCCAAAAGGACCGGGGCGCCATGCATAAACCAGCATCAGTGAATTAAAAGTAAAAAAATTGATACAGTAATATACCCCGAAAGATAGAAATACTGCGGCAAGGGCGCCATGTCTGTTTCCGCGTTTCCAGAGGATCCCGCCCAGGAAAATGATACCCATGAACGCGGCAATAGTTTCGGTAAATAAAAATACATGCAATACATTTTTAATGGTCAGTGCAAAAATAACTCCCAGCAATGACAAGATCAGGCCTGAATATCGGCCTATCCATAAAATCCTTTTATCATCAGCTTCTGCGTCAATATATTTCTTATATAAATTCTCAGTGAACAGGGCGCCTGTATTTACCATAAAGTTTGAGCAAGTGGACATATTGGCCGCCAGGATCGCAGCTACCATCAGTCCCAGAAGTCCCGGCAGCAACAGTTCCCTGCATCCGTATCCAAATGCGAGTTCCGGATCATTTAAATGTACCCCGTTCTTAATGACAAGTGAAGCTACTATTAGACCAACCAGAGCCCACCCGATTGTACAAAGGCGCTTGATAAAAGATCCGTAAGTCTGGCCTATACGTCCTGATCGTTCATTATTACCGGTACCAAACATAGCCAGCATATGGGGTTGTGCGGTTATGCCAACTATTCCGTTAAGTGCCAGCATGGCAATGGTAAATGCTCCCATACCGCTCTGGCTACTAAAAACTTTAAAAAAATCGGGAGGCAGGGAATTGCGCATTCCTGAAAATCCGCCTACTTCGTGCAACCCGAAAGGGATCAATAGCATGGAGAGGATGATTATTAGAAATGCCTGTATAAAATTGGTATATGCTGAAGCTATCATGCCCCCGAAAAAACTATATAACAGGAAAGCGAAAGTCATGATGATCACTATGGTGTTCGGCGAAATCGCAGTTCCCACAATAACAGCAATTACCTTGGCCGCGCCCTGAAGCATGGCGCCAATATTAAAAACGAAAAACGCAATGGCAAACACTGAATAAAAAAAACCCATGTTTCTTCCATACCGGTCTTCCAGAATTTCACCAACAGTAGTACGATCACTTCGCCTGTAAAATGGGCCGATCAGCCAATAAAAAGGAGTGATCAGCATGTTCTTCCATTGATACCATAAAGTTGAGAAACCAAGTGAGAATGTAGCTCCGGCTTGTGCAACAGGCATTTCAGCATGTGTACCTGTTCCGAATGCCTGTCCCATCATCACCCACCAGCTGAATTTCCTGTCCCCAAGAAAATAACTTTTACTTGATTTGATCCTTATTGTCAGGTACAAGCCGAAAAGCGTGATCAAAACAAAATAGCCGATAATTATGGAATAGTCTAACCAATTCATGTTTAACCAACTAAATAAAAAAGTGAGATAATATAAGAATTTCTGTTGTGGTTATTTTAATTATTGAGCGATAGATCGTGTAATTTTCCGGATACTTAATTATTTTTACAAAAATTAAAGCAAAAATAAGGAAAAAATAAACATTGAAAAGTAAATGAAATTCTTCTTATTCTTGAAGCAATGGAACGAAATAAATTGATCAATAACTTTTTTATCAGGTTTTCTGTCTTGTGCTTCGTGTTCATAATGCCTTTTGCTGACGCATTCACTGAAGATATTGCACCGGGAAACCTAAAACCCTTCAGGATTCTGATTATCATCGGGGACCAATGGAAAGATCCGGCCAGTTATGTGGTAGATATGCCGAACAAGGCAGGAGAATATTCGGGATATGATGCAAAACCTGAAGTTCCAGGTGATTGGGATTTTCACCACCTGGCGGTACTATTGAAATCATGGGGGATTCCATTTGATGTAATCCGGCTGGACCAGCAACTACTCGACCGTTATATGTTTTTGGACATGGTTGGCAAACCCAGGTATGGTACTGTAATATGGGATGTAAATCTTAGCGAAAAACTATTGCGGGCAGACTATTCAATCATTACGGAAATGGTGAACCAGTATGGGATCGGATTCATTGCATTGGCGGACCGGATATCACAGCCCGAAATTCAAAAACTGCTTGGAATAAAATGCAACGACAGTTGGGAAAGCAACGATCCGATGACCACAACCGGCAATCATTTTCTCACACGGGAGATTGTATCACCCCTGCTGGCTGATCCGGGTCCGGATGTTCATATGAAACGCGAACAGGTGGAAATACTGGAAGGTACTGTTCCGATTATCAATCAGGGATTTTTCGTTCAGGCGACTGCCAGGGAATACTCATCCGGAGGCCGTACAGTCTGGATCGGCAATGATTACAATTATATGTTCTCATTCCAGGGATTGCGCACTTTATTGCGCAGGGCAATCACCTGGACAATCGGATATAATCTATATAAAACATGGGAGAATGCGGTGATCATGATCATGGATGATCCGGGAGGGGCGCAGAATGCCTGGCTCAAACACTGGAATTATGCCCCGTTGAACCAGCAGACAATTGAAAACTATCTGATTAAGCCTTTGCAGGCACATCAAGCAGTTCTCAACATTAATTTTGTACCCGCTTTTGTTAATGATGCAAAAAAGCGACTGGAGCCCACCTGGAATCAGAAATTTACCGATGGTTTCGGGTTGGAGCATGATAACATCTCAGGCAAGAAAGGATTTGACGAAGGCATAAAACTCGGTGTATTTGAGGTGATGTGCCATGGTCTCACCCACATGCAGCCCGATCTGGTATCAGATCCCGGGTGGTATGGTTCGGAATTGGAGAAAGAAAGGAGCGAAGTTGGATGGTACCGTGAATTCGGCGATACACGGAGAAACCGTGAAATACCTGCTGCAGAGCAACTCTGGCGTATGAAAACGGGCATGGCATGGCTACAGGAGCAATTTGGCGTAACGCCACTTGAATTCTGGCCCGGAGGTCTCGGATCATCCATATCTTATTTTAACAATACTCCAAAACTGGCAGCTCAGGCTGGCTTTGGTTGGTGCGGATGGGAAACCGGTTACCTCGGGGAAGACATGGTTATCACCAACTGGCTATTCTTCGGAACACCTGAATCACCGCTATTGTTGTGGGCATTGCCTGATGCGCATGACTTCGGAATTACCCGTGAGCCTGAAAAATTCGCCACTGTATTCGATCAATATCCACAAAAGAGGTTCATGGGAATGAATGAATTCATCGGGTATCTCCATGCAAGCAATTCGGGAGGTTGGAATGCAAAAGAAAAAAAACTGATCATTAGGCTGGATTATGATCCGCATTATTGCATGGATTTCAACAAACGTTCCACGGTATGGAACCTGGAATTTTCAGATTGGCTGTTGAATGAATTGGGTGAAGGATACAAGCTGAAAACCGATGGGGAATATACATCGGGCAATGAACGGGAAGTAGTTGTACCTCCGGGAACGGGAATGCATAGCATTGAAATTTCATTTACACCGTGATTAAATATCAATATTATAAAAATTACATTTAAATAGTACTGCTATGAATAAACAAAAATTATTATGGCTGGGCTGGGCTATTCTATTTTCGGTCCAATGCACATTTTCGCAGAAAGTAGTTTTCCTGCACCATTCCACTGGGAACAATGTTTTTATGGAGGGAAACGTTCAGGCAGAGATCGCTGCAATAAACAAGACAACCGGAAAGTCCCTGGTTGTTACCGAAAAAGGTTTTCCGGACGATCCCTGGCCGTGGAGCAATTATCCGTATGATTACTGGAAACTATGGATCGACGGTTCGTGCAAGCCTGATAATCCAAGGATCGCCTGCATGAAATCACTGGTTGCAGCCTATGATCTGATCATTCTGAAACATTGCTTCCCGGGTGCCGACATCATGCCCGATAAAGGCAAACCCGATGTCGGTTCGGAAGAAAAGACACTTGAGAACTACAAGGAACAGTACCGGGCATTGCGGACATTGTTTGACACCTATCCTGCTACTAAGTTTATGGTGTGGACCCTGGCACCGCTTCACCGGTTGTCCACCACCCCTGAAGCAGCAGGGCGGGCGCATGAATTTGTAGAATGGGTTAAACATGAATGGTTATCAGAAGATGGTAAACCGCACACAAATATTCTGATTTTTGATTTTTTCGGTCAGGTGGCTGAAACCGGCGACAGTCCGGTAAACGGCGTCAGGTATTGCCTCAGGTATGAATATGAAAGGGATCATAACGACCCGGATTCTCATCCGAATACTGTAGCAAACCTGATGGCAGGTCCGTTGTTCGCCAGGGCGATCACAGGGGTATTTAATGAGTAGCAACCGGAACGGGCCGGCTGCCTTGTTCACCTGCTAACAGGAATATGATAGTTCCCCTGCTTGAAGTTGTTTTGGTTTTCATAGTATTGTGAAGAAATCTTATAATGGCTAATTATTTAATATCAAAAGCTTTTCAAATTTGGTAATTTTCTTTTATTACATTGCGAAACACGGAGTCGTTTTTACACAATCAGATCAGTTATACTGACGCACAGGAGTAACTGGAGTGAACAGTAAATAAATTATAAACGTTTAAAATAAAATCCTATTTTTGGCAGTAATAAATATCATTCATAGTAATCAGTTTCTATGTGTGCAGCCATGTCAAGACGCAGATTTATTGCGCAATCATCACTGGGAGTGGGTGGCGGAAGCCTGATAGGACAAAGTCGGTTAAACCGGCTGGTTACGGATTCAGATCAAAAGCGGTTACCACGCGAAGTATGGATCGGAACAATATCCTCAACAAACCTTTCGGCAGAAGATCCCTCCGGAATGACAGAGAAGGTATTGAATATTATGGAAAAAATTGTCCCCTACCGGCCCGATCTGATCAGTTTGCCGGAGACATTTGCATTCAACAACCTCGCTAAAAATGTTCCGGTAAATGAGGCTGCAGAGCAAATCCCCGGCCCGGTGGTTTCACCGATGATGAATTTTGCCCGCAGGAATAATTGTTATGTTATTTGTCCAACTTATAGCAGAAAATCAGGAAGTATTTACAATGCCGCAGTATTGATTGACAGGAAAGGAGAGATCGCTGGTGAGTATTTGAAGATTCATCCGGCCGAATATGAAATTATATCTGGCATCAGGCCCGGACCACTGGATCTGCCTGTTTTTAATACCGATTTCGGCGTGATCGGTATACAAATCTGTTTTGACATCAAGTGGAGTGACGGATGGAAAAAACTGAAAGAAAAGGGTGCTGAGATTATATTCTGGCCGTCGGCCTATAGCGGAGGAAAGGAAATTCGCAGCAAAGCATGGATGCACCAGGTTTATATTATTTCAAGCACGGGAAAGGACACAGCCAGGATCTGCGATATATCCGGTGAAGATATAGCCCGAACCAACCGGTGGCAACCCGATTTTGTCTGTGCTCCCATTAACCTCGAGAAGGTTTTTATTCAAACCTGGCCGGCTGTGGATAAGTTTCCTGCTATATTGGCCAAATACAGCAGTAAAATAGAAATGACTACATTTGATGAGGAGGAATGGACTCTTATTGAGAGCCATGATCCTTCCGTAAAAGTAATGGATATACTGAATGAGTTTGGCCTCAAGTCAAATTTTAAAACCATCAGCGAGGTGACCCTCCTTCAAAACGAAAAACGATAGGGCCGGAATGGTAATTTACTTCACAGAAAAACCAGGTATATAGGTTGCATTTTTCAGACCGGTAATTACAGGTGTGGTAGTAAGCGTCAGGTTATCTACCCAGAATGTCTGATCTACAGGGGCCCCGTCACCAATCCATGGAGCTATCATAAACTGGTTGAATTGCATTGAGGGATGCTGCGCTGTCCTAAGGATAATATTGGTTCTTTCAATGATCAGCTTCTCGTCATACCAGTAACGGATAATGCCATCCGGGTTTCCCTTTGAGTCGGATATGGTATTAAGTTTGAAAAATGCTCTTATATGGTGCCAATCGTTCTTATAATAGGGACCAGGAGTACTCAGAAAATATTTCTGATCAGCCTTCCATGCTTTACCGTTCCAATAGACATTATTATCTACCTGGTAGCAATCAAAGTAAGTAGTTTGTTCTTCTCCACGGATACCATTGCAGCCACAAACAGCACGGTTTTCAGTTACACACGTGAGATCGGTGTTTAATTTTGATACATCGATGTTCATTCCATCCTGCAGAGCAAGCATCGGTGTTCCCTCATGCTGTTCAATATAGGCGGTGAGGTGGGTGAAAGCAGGACCGGCAAATGAATCGTTTTCGGTGGTGAGGAGCAGGAATTCATGGGGATGGTAGGGTTGATCGGAACCGGTGTAACCGGTACTGTATTTTACCCAAAAATCCACATACGCAGCGTCTGTTGGTGTGAACAACTTCCTCATGGCACCGCCCGTTTCAGGAGCACTTGCCCCCTTTGGCCAGTGGAACTCGGCAGATCCGATGCTTCCCGGAATATGTTCCTTTTCTGAAATAACCACGCAGGTGTTATCATACCATTGCCGGGAGGCAACGTCGGCATCGTCAAAACTTTCAAAAAACAACACTTCCTGTGAAATCATGTACGGGCAGAATATCAGAGCCGGAAATGCAAGAAGACAACTTTTCATATGGGTATTTTATTTAAACGGGGTGGCCATAAAACCTTCAACATCCGTCCAGTGGCTGAGCATGATCTTTCTTTTGCTTTTCAGTTGATTAATGAGATCAGGTCCGAGCAAAAAGGTATCTTCATACCTGGGATCCGTAGCATGACAGATCAGTTCCATTCCTCCATCCGTCAGCAGATCAATCATTTCCTGGGCGTTATCAAGTTCATCGCGCATAACAGCCATGAAGGCCTGCAGTTCGGGATCACCTTCCCACGTAGGTACCTTGTCAGGCCTGTGTGGAGGTTGCCGGAGTTTTTCGGTATTGCGGTCTCTGATAGCCTGTGCTTCGGCAAAATTGCCGGCACTGCGCATGATGCTGGCATGTATGCGTAAGGCCCTGGACATAGTTGCAATAAAGGCTGATTCAGGAGCTGATCTGTCAACTCCTTCCATAAGCCGTGAAGCCCTGTTGAGCATGGATACATACCGTTTCATGGCGCCCTCGGGTATCATATTATGGCTGCCGTGAATATCGGTATAGTCCATTCGTGCCGCCTCTGGTGAGGCATTAAAAACATGGGGGAGGAAATAAGCCTCCTCCTCTTTTGTCAACAATTGCGGTGCAATCACAAGCGGCCGGGTAATATGCCTGGCGGATACACCCCAGTATATTCCTGATGCTCCTCCGCCCGAGGCGTTTTTATAGTTTTCGGCATCCTCAAGTGCCAGAAATGCATCGAAAAGCTTTTGGGCATCATCACCTGCCCATTCTGTGCATAGCTGAAACAGTTCCTGCTGTTCAGGGATTTCTCCCCCGGGTATGGGGGAATTCATATAGTTAACCAGCATTCCGGTGATTTTATCCATTACCGACGGGAGATCATAACCCCTGTCGTAATAGGAGCGGAAGCTCACGAATACCGTATTCGCTTCACTGGTTACCATTTCATGGATGCTCCTGAGCACTCCCAGGGGATTAAACAATCCCCGTACCGGGTAATTACCTCCGATCTCACTTCCAACTGCCCTTACTTCATCGGCTGTGTTACTCTGGAAATAACAGTTTTCGGGCAGGTGCAGGTAGATATCTTTTTTTTCCGCGTCGGAAAACATGGATCCCGTGAGATAAATCGAAATTTCTTCACCTGCAGCTTCAGCACCTTTATTGAAGGCATTCATAAGGGAAGCCACCCTTTCGCCCATACTTATGTTTTTACAGGTAACGGGTCCGTTGGGACCTGCATACTGCCAGTCGGACCAGCAAATGCCTGAGCCCGCATCGTTGGTTTTAAAGAAGAAGGTATGGATCTCCGGTATGTTTTTCAGCAGGGTTGTCACCATATTGGTATACATCTCCCTGGTCTCGGCTTCATCGATGCAGGGTGAAAAAGCAGGATGGTTACCCCGCCTGGGATGATCAACCCTGGGTCCGCGCAAATGGGGGTAGGCCTCGAAGAAAGGTTCCGGAATAAAATTTGGCTCGATACTCCAGAACGAAGCTTCCAGTCCTAATTCCCTTAATATCTTCGCTTTGGCGAGGAGCAGTTCACGGTTCTTTTTGACGAATTCAGCAGGAATAAAAGGTGCGATCTTTGGATCGGGGAAAAATTTATAAGGCGTGGGATTATAGCTGGCATACTCAAACCAGAAGTTGTTGCCTTCCGGGATTTCATAAAAACCTTTGTCGGCCAGGGTACCTATATTCACTTCAACCCTGCCGAAGGGTTTCAACCGTGCTGCCTGCCTGGCAAATTCGCGGAATTCCGCGAGGTTATTTATGGGGGCATGGAATACGAAAACTTTTTGTTTATTTTTAGTCTCGGGTGATTGTGCCTGACAGTTTATTGAATTGACGCCGGAAATCACACAGCATGCAGTCAGGATAAGTACAATTTTCTTTTTAATGGAATCCATAATAATTCATTTTTAGTTGGTACCGATAGTAATTGTAAAAGTGCCCCAGGTTACATCCCTTTTGATCTTCTGCCAGTCTTTCACCTCGTAGCAGGCAAGAAACCTGATCTGATGACCGGGGGGACAGTCTTTTGCAATGTGGATCAGCGAGGAAAGCGAATATCCGTCACCCCATTTATCGGGTTGAATCTCGTCATACAGGCGTTCTCCGTCGATATATGGATCGTCATAGTATAAGCGCAAACGGCGGCTGCCATTTGAAATTTCATAAATCATAATGGTTTCATCCGGTTCGGCGGTGTTATTGCCGTTCCCGCTCCCGAATATTCCGCTGTCACCGTCATCAATCCCCACCTGTGCAAATTCAGACATATCATACATCACCGGTGCGTCAAATGCATCATACCAGGTGTGCTTTTTATCGTCAGCAATGGTAAGGTTAAAGTGGATGCGGAAAGGTGAACCGTCCCCGGGAGGTAAATTGGAGGCAGTTACAGCAAATTCAACAGGCAGCCAACCCAGGTCACCGGAACTGAGTTTTCCGAGTTCAATGACGGGATTGGCAATGGTTACGCCGGCTGTTGAGGTGCTGAGGGTTACTTTAATGCCGCCGGCCTCGTTGCCTCCCCTGTTCAGCAGCCTGATACCAAGCCTGCATTCCTTATGATGGTCAAGAAACAGGCTCTGGCCGTTTACCTGATAGCCTGCCAGCGTTATTTCAGCAGGATCATTCTTACGGTAGATGCCGAACTGATGGGCTTCATGATTTACCGTAATGCTTATTTTTCCTGCCTGATCAGTGGTAGTGGTAGTAATGCTTTTTTCGTCCCTTGTTTCATTATAATCGAGTAGTGTATATTGTGTGTCGGGCTGGTAGATCCCCGGTGTAGTAAGCCGGATCTTAACTCCGGGAATCGGGATACCATCCGGTTCCCATGCCTTGGTGGCGATACCCATGCCGCCCGCTGTAACACCTTCCATAACTATAAAACCGGGTTTGTCAAGGTTGCTTCTTACCGAATAACCCCAAACATCAAAGTTGGCATAGAGATCGGCATGATG
>Ga0074195_1003022_pt1 | contig 16884 bp, 29 predicted proteins | sample EPASupsiteHSE623_FD_64525 | JGI IMG/M metagenome (GOLD analysis project Ga0074195, IMG submission 64525) | Bioremediated contaminated groundwater from EPA Superfund site, New Mexico - Sample HSE6-23 | ecosystem: Environmental > Aquatic > Deep subsurface > Groundwater > Contaminated ...
CGACTTTTCCCGGAGGATGGGCATACTTCACGATCGGCACGCCTTCAAACCACATGCACCCCTGGAGGCCTTCAGGATCGCAAAACGACTCCCAACGCTTCAGTCCTCCATTCTGCACGCCCTCTTCCATGAGGCGGCCAGAGACGACAGTGATCAGGTCGGTTTTTTCTACGATGTGCCCGCCGATCTGGATAGAATCAAAATGCATTAGGCTATCACCACGACGTTTGATTTCACGAAGGCCTTCTACGCATCTGCAACAAGTATGTTTTTTCGCTATCTGTGAGCCTGATGATGGATATGTCCCATCCGGAAGAGTCCGGGCTTCGCCTTCCACGTCCATACAGGCAGTGCAAGTTCGATCATCGCCCGTAACAATACGAAATCCTTCGTACAGATTCGGATCTATGACGCCCCTCATCACGGCGCTCTTGGTCGATTCGTAGGCGGCCCGCCCTGCGGCTTCTGATGCCTCGTTGACCGCTATCGTGTTGGCCCGGCTCATGAGGAGTGCTTTGCCCCTCTTCTCGACGAGTCGCCAGACTTCGGCTTCGGACTTGCCTTTCGCAAAAAGGTTCTCGGCATACTTCTGCAGGGTCTCGAAGCGTTGAGGATCCAGGCCAATGTGCTCACGGATTTGCCTGGCTTGCTCTTTGACAGTGACACCGTTCTGGTAGCCATCCAGGATGATCTTCTTGATGGCTTCTTTCTGAGAATCGGAAATGTACTTGATCTCATCCGCGCCATATTGCGAAATCCAATCAAGCGCATGAGGATCTACGTAGTCAAATATCGCTCCGCCCTTCACCGAGCCGATGTATTCACCATGTACCTCAAGGCCCGCCTCGAAAAGGTTCTTGAGTACCTTCTCTGGGTCGTACTCTTCCCATGGCAGGCCATCGACGATATCAGCACCTGCCGCGTGGTCGGCGAGATCCTTCTCCAGCTTATCCCAGTCGATTTGTTTGACAGTGACTTTTACGGAGTCCAGGAATTCTTTTTCGAGCTGGGCCGCTGCATTGTCTTCGGCGGCCAGCAAGTCTTCAGGGTAGGGCATGGCAATTCTTCAATTATTTATATTATGGCCAACAATTACCACTCATGGTAAGCGACTATTCTGTGCCTGTTGGAGTGAGAGTTCTGAATATCGAAGACCTGATGGAGGGCATAAATGGACGGCCCAAAGAGCGAATCTTAGACGTGATGGTGTTCGAAGATAGGCGGGGCAGAATATCCCAGAAAATTCACATCTGGGAATAAATCACAACGCCACCACTCGTGAAGGAACTTCGGGATTGATCGCATTGGCGACTTTTACCAGGCCTTTCACCGGGAAGTCCCTGGCCACGCCTGAACCTGGATCTGTGAGCGTGAGGATATCGCCCGGCATGACGGCCTCATAGCACGTCACCAAGGCACTACAGACAATCGTATCCGCGTTTTGTGTCTGCACCTGCTTGGATACGAAATTTATGCTGCAGTTGATAGTTGAAGTCGTATATGTCGGACCATAGAGTCCGGAGCCCGAAACATGTTTCCAGGTGCATGTTTCCAGCAAGGGGCGAAGTGGTCTCAAATGAAATCATTCCTCAGAGTCGAGAGCCGATATTCGTCGGGGTAATTCTCGCTGTCCCTGGTCTCTATTATTTCATCTACGGCTTCAGTTGGCGAATTATCGACAGAAGTGAGCTTGGACAGCAACGCCTTGTAAGCCGCCCCGTATCCTGTCATTGCCTTGTCGCCAGCACTTGCATAGGAGCGGGTGACTGACTCCTGGTAGAACGACACGGCCTGAGCAGCCCAGTTCGGATCTATCTTTTTCGTGTGGGCATCGGCTATGAGCAGAGCATAGAGCCGGATCTTCTGGGCATCGGTGGCGATCTTACCACCTTCTGCCAAGTCCGTTTCTAATATGTCCTGAGCTTCCAGATATAAGGCTGAGAAATTGCTCTGAGTCCTGCCGCTGGAATCATAAAGAATGTCGGCTGCTGTGTTTGTGGCCGGGCTGGCGTCATGCTCGGCTTTGGTCTGGACTGTGAAGATCGAGCGATCTTTCACCGCCTGGATGACATCGGCCTCTGCGATCGTCATTTATGCCTCTGCCTTAGCCGTGGGCATGGCCGGTTTTCCTGGCGCGTGTGTGGGCGGGACGTTTCCTTCCCCGCCTTCTTCGCTAAGTAAGCCGAGTTCGATCCGCTCTTCCTTTGTCGGTGCGTTCCGGCCCGTTTCTTGGTAGTACCTGTCCAGCGTTATTGCCTTGGCGATGTATGCCGCTAGGCTGCGATCCTTTTCCTTGCCTTTGTCAGATACATCAGGATCCTTGTAAGTGAACTCTACGGCCCAGTCAGTAAAGCCATTGGCCTCCAGGATGGCCGTATAGAGCTTTTCGTAGGGCTCTGAGATAATCTCCCTCCAGCCCTGGACTACCATCATGGCCAGGTCCAGGAGAGGCATAGAGGACTTGGAGATAGCCTGGCCGTTCTGCTCTACCCAATCCCGGGGGATGAGGTGCTTCAGGATCAGGCCCAGGAAATAGGCATCTACCTTCGTCATGTCCTCTATGTTGGGCATCTGCAGTGGAATGGCCTCGTGCTCTGGCCAGAGGATTGAGACGACGTTGTTGCCCCAGTTCTTGGCTACCTTTATGATGGCATCATAGGCCGCCTTGAATCTGGGTTGCGCCTTACCGAATGGATCGGGCAGCAGATCACCCTTAGCGTCCCTCAGCTCATTGACCTTGAACATGACCGGAGGGACGCCGGTCCTGATAATTCGCTTGACCAATGATGACCTGACAATCTCCAGTTGAGCCACTGTGGGCGCTATGCCCGCCAGGTAAGATTTGCCGTCCGGATACCTAGCTCTTCTGTCTCGGATATGCAGGATCCGGCCAGATGGGATGCGTGTAGGTAGTTCGCCCATTCTCTGGGTCTGCCAGTACTGCATCTCCCGCTTGGATATGTCCCAAACTATCCCCCCCAAGATCCGGCCTGTAACGAACTGCTGAGGATTGAGGGCAGAGGCCGGGGCGTCCTGGAAGCTCGGAGCATCAAGATACGTCGCCCATTCCGGAGCCTTCCAGCCGTCGACGTTACCCCAGCCGGTCTGCTGGCCGGTTTCGTCTACTGGTAAGCCCAGCTCCACCAATCCCGAGCCCTCGACCACCTGATCAACCCATGTCTGGGCCATGAGGGTGCCAGTGTCGAGCCTGGCATCAATCCGCCAGAGAGCCTGTCGTACGAGGTTGGACTTCTCCGCTAGCGTAGAAGCATCTTGGCCTTCGGGCGTTATGATCTTCATGTCCCGGTCATGTAGAATGAGCATGATGAGCTGCCAGAGTATGCGGTCAACGTCTCCCATCTCGGAGATGGCCAGCAGCTTCTCGGCATCGAGCCTGGTGTCATCATAGCCGCTGTGGTAGGCATATTCAGAGCCTGCCGGGTCGACCAAGGCGGACGCATCGACGTGGTAGATTGCACGGGCCAGACGTTTGCGGAAGTTGGTGAACATTGTACCTCAGAAAATGCCTTCTGGCTGGTCTATAGGTGGCCGCCATTCAGAAGGCTCCATCACATGACTATTCAGTACACCAGACACTATCATCTCTATGGTGTCTGGACCGTCATCGAAATCAGCATTTGGGAATGATTTGAACATGTATAGCAGCTTCTTGTATTTCCGCGCCCAGTCAGAGCGGAAACAGAGCTGCCCGTTATTGTAATGTGGCAGAAGAGACCGGATCCTGTTCTCCTTGTTGGCCGTGTTCCAGAACATCTCATAGGGCACCACAAGGGCCTCTTCCTTCTGTCTCTGGCGAAGGAGAATCTCAAATGTGCTTCTGTCGCCTCTTTTCCAGGCATCTTTTGCTATGCCAAGGGAGTTGGCTTCTATGCGGAATAGCTCATACTTGAACAGCTCATGCTTTTCCAGGATCTTTTCCAGGGATTTCTCTTGGGTTTCTACGGCCAGGTCACAGTCCCAAACGAGCCAACGATTGTCAGGCAGTATGGCAATTGTGCTGATTGCCGCATAATCGTGCCCGCCTTCGCTGGGGTCAAGGGCACCGTGGAACTTGCATTGATCCAGATCGACCGTCGCCGGATCCACGAGCTTCAGGCCATCAAGGCTGAACATGCTGTATTTGCTGTCTGGAGGTCGCTGTTGCCACATGGCCTCCCATTCATAGGGGCCGACCATCGCCTCTTTCTTTCGAAGGGCGACAACATCGTATTTCCAGGGCCAAAGCGCGTCCCCGGGCTTTCTAGGGTCGTATGGTGGGATGGGAGCCTCTGCGATAGCAGGGAGATTGAGCACTGTCCACTGCTCGGCTTCCAGATCTTCCTCTCCTTTCTTTAGAAGCCGTCCCGCCAGGTCGTCACTGTGCCAGCGAGTAAGGATGACAAGCATCCTGGCTTTCTTTTCTGAGCGGGTATAGAAGGTCGAGACGAACCAGTCCCAGGCATTGTCTCTGTATGTCAGGGATTCGGCCTGGGCTCGGTCCTTTACCGGATCATCGATTATTCCGATATCATAGCCCATGCCAGTGATCGCGCCGTTGACACCGGCACAGACATAGACACCTTTGTGACCTACTATCTCAAAAATATCATTGTTCCTGAGATAATTGCCCTGAGAGGTAGTGCGGATATTTTTTTCGCTCAGGTTCGTGTCGGGAAAGACGTTCTTGTAAGCTGGGCTGATTATGATCCTCTGGACATCTCGGTTCATCCTGGAGGCCAGATCAGCGCCGTAGCTGGTCCCTATGATCTGTATGTCTGGATTTCGCCCAAAGGCATATGCTGGAAACATCCTGGAGCCGATCTCAGACTTTCCGGCCCTGGGATGGGTGAATATCATCAGGTTCGAGATCTTTCCGGCAAGGAGGTCATCCAGGCGTTCGCAAATGAGCCGATGATGCCAGTTGATGTTATAGTCGGGTCGAAGGTACTGATAGAAATCAATCAGGTGGCGTCTAGCTTTCTCTTGCTGTATTTCCTTCAAGCTTGGCGGCCAGAGCCTCAAGTTGCTTCAACTCTTCGTCAGATAATTTTGATAGGTCTTGCTTGATTTCTATTTTGGTTTCGGATGTCGGTTTTACAAAATCTATTATAGTTGATAACAACCGTTGAAGGGCTTGACTTGCTGCCAGTCTGTCCCTGGCAGTTTCAAGTGCTATGGGATGTTCACCTACCTCGCTGGCTTTAATGAGTCTCCTGAGGCTTTCTATCTCCTCGTCGGTATACTTCAGGTACTTGTTAGCCCATTTATCTGCATCATCAAGAATCTTTGAGCGAACTGCCTCGACCTTGGCGGCGTTATCTGTAGCGGCATCTGCCCGAGCCTTTGCAAGATACCTCTCTACCGAGCGCGCTGTTATTACTATCTTGAATTTCTTAGATATTTGGTCCTTCAGCGCCCCACCTGAAAGAGCCCGGTTCGTGAAAATGAACTTCTCAATCTCAGGAGTAACTTTCGTATTAGCCAAGAAAACCACTATCAACAAACTTATTACAGATACGACATTTGCGACACAAAACCGACATTTGAATTAGAACGGCGGGCCAGGTCGTATATCACTAAGGCGAGAGGGAGATCCGCCAAGAAGAAGGCTACCTGGCCAAGTTGATCACGAGGGTGACTAAGATCTGCTCAACTCAGCGTGGTTTCGCAACAATAGAAAGATTTATAGCCATTTGAAGTACGATACTATTTATGGCATCCGAAATTAAGATCTGTCCGTTTCTGAATCAGAGCTGTATTCAAGAGAAGTGCTATCTCTATATTTTGAGAGCAGATATGTCCCGTGCTGATTGTTCAATCAGACATATGGCTATGCATGGGCAATTTCCAGGGAAATAAGTGAATACCGTCCAGATTCATTATCGCAAATAATTTGAAAAATTTATATTTTTCCTTATAATTCATAAGGAATCGCTGGCCGGATGATTGGGACCTGGCCGGTTCATGATCCATTGATTATCTCGTATAAAATTGGAAACTTGGGATGATGATATTCTGCGTCATGGGGCTTTGCCGGGCCGGCCTTCAGGAGCGCCCTCTCGCTGGGCTTCAGTTCCTGCTCGACTCGCTCGCCGTTCGGCATCCTCTTGTAGCTCCCGATACCTGGCCTCAACCCGTTCACGAGCCATCTGAGCGCTAAGCTTCTCTTGCGCTTGCTTTTCTGCCACCTTCGCGGCATTGCGGCCCTTTGTGCCATGCCAGAAGAGTTTTGTGCGAGAAAGATCGGACATGGTCACTCGTAGATTATAAAACAATTGGAGCAGTACAATGCTCCCCGATGATCCCGGATCAGCTCTCCGCCACAAGGACAAGCGTCCAGGCGAAGGACTTCGCCACCTACTGTGACTATACTAATCTCCGGATTGTTATTCGCAGGATTGGGAACTTCCTTTGCTATCCGACCCATTTGCCGAATTACTTTCGGCGGGCCGTATAGCTCACAGTCACCCATGAAGTATCGGCACCAGGTGTTTCTCTTGTAGGGCTTGCCATTGTATAGCAGCCGCCCTCGTTCGTCTATGTCAATCTGCTTTCGGAGAATCAGGTGTTGCTCTACACATCCGCCGAGCCAGATTGCACGGAATTGAGGACTTTTGACCAGGCACCTGGTGAAATCGCGGCCAAAATCTTCCGTTGTGGGCTGAAATTCTCTCTCCTCATCTATTACAGATCTACCCTGGATAATATTATCTGAGTTTAGACTGTTGCATAGACTTGTTGACACGTCCGCTGCCTCTCGACAACATACCGGGTTTGGACTTTCTTATCTCCCTTGAGCCGCTCTACCGACTTCTGGACCTTGCCTATGGTCCAGTTGCACTTTCCGCCTATGCTCATTTCTTCCTGAGCCTTCTTGGTGAGTTGGTAGAGATTCAGTCCGGGGTGGGCCCGGACTAGTGTTAATATCTGCAGATCAGTAAAGATCAAGCTCTTCTCTCCATCTTCTCTATGCGGCTCTCCCAGAGCTTGATGTTCTTCCGGCAGATCTTGATGTTGTTCTCCATGCGCCTGAGAGCCAGTTCGTGAGCAGCGAGCATTTCCTTGAAGTAGACCAGGTGGCCCAGGGCCTCTTGCTTCTCGGTCTCGCGTTTGGCCTTCACAAGTCTGCCCCCTGTGCCCTGAGCCTGGCGGTTACGGACCCTTTTCCAAAATACAGCCCCTCGGCACAGAGTTCGTCAGATATCTGATCAGGAGTCTTTCCAGCCTTCCAGGCAGTCCAGATCTTCTGGTCCAGCTCAGCTCTGCCAAAGCTCTTGGGCTCCGGGCCGGCTCTGCGATCTTGCTTGTGTTGCTGCCCGAGCTCTCTTGTCGTTGGAGTCTGGGGCGACTTTTTCCCTGCTGCATCTCGGTCATGCTTCCGCTTCACAGCATAGTAACGAGACATCACATCATTCATGGTGCATGAGATGCCTCTGGCTTGTAGATATGAACGGATCTGTGTGAACGTTTTTCCGTTGGTTTTCTCCTGCAAAATCCAGTCATCCTCGGTATGCGGGATTCTTGGACCAAGGATCTTTCCTGCTTCTGAGGGCGTGAGGTCATGCGCTTTATTGTCTTTCTCGGGTTTTTCTGCTTTCGAGGATTCCTGGATAGTTCCCTCGCCATCAACTGTCTGGGGTTCCTGGATAGTTGGGCTCTGATCTGGCTGATCTCGGCCTTCTGGGGGAGTTGAGGTGGCCCGGATAGGCTCTGCTTTCTCAGCAGGTTCAGGCTTGACCATTTCGTCGGCTTCAACGATATGGTCATCCCCGGTTAATGCGGAGTAGCCTTCTTGTCGCAGCATTCTCTTTTTGTAGTCGTCATAACGATTCCTGGCTGCGTCTGGGGTGATGCAATAGCCCAACTGTCGCATTATCTCCCTGTAGCTCATCGGCGGGCTGCAGCTATCCCGGAGCTGGACTATCTGCTCCGTGAGGCGCTTGGACTCACTCAGACTGGAGATCCTGCGGGTCATGCCCTCGACTGCTTTGCCCTCTGCTAACTCTTTGATCTCCTTGATTCGTGCGTCGATTGCTTGGATGTTCCTCTTTGCTTTGAGGGGAATCGCCCCCTCTGGCGGAAAGATCGCCCTGTAGACAACCTCTGAAAGAGTTACGTTCATGCTGAATGCTCTCCTTGGATTTCGATATTGACCAGCTCACCGATGTGTGAGCGGTAGTACTCCTCTTTCTCCGGAGGCCAGGCTGCCCGGATGGTAGTCCAGAGCTGGCCGGCAGTGAGGAGCATCAGAACCAGGAACTCCTGGCCCGCTGGCAGAGGGAAGTTGCCGGGACGGTTGGCGAACTTGGTATCCCATTCCAGGAACTCAGCCGAGAGCTGAGCCCGCTTGACCTTCAGAACGCCGAGGAGCATTGTCTCAGAGATCCTGGCCGTGACTTCCAGTGGCATCTTGGCGTATTCTGCGGAGAATTTGATGGTGGCCCGGCCCGAGGGATCTTCCTGGAGCTGGGCGTCTTTGGCCCTGGCCTGGGCGATCTTGCGCTCCAGAACTTCTCTGAGCCGCGGGTTCGCGTCGGCCCGGACCTGGCCGTCCGGGGTTATGTTGGCGGATCCTCTTGGATGGAAGACCTCCACAGAGCCGTCTGGAAGCTCTGCGAAGTCGAAGCCCTCCTCGGAAGCGTAGTCCTTAGCGGCTTGAAGAGCGTTCATGCTACTGCCCTACCCCGGAAATCGCCCGTAAGAGTTGCTTGCCACGCAGGAATGCACCGCATGGCAGGTTTTCTGACTGCAGTCCACCATCTTTCACGAGTCCAAGGCGTGATTATGGACTCAACTGCCTGCTGGCCGTAGGGTACGGGCAGGAAATCGTTTGAGGGCACGAGCTTTGTGCCGTCGTTCCCCCGCATCGCTACGAGATGTAGTACTCCCCTCATATATCGCTGGACACTCGTGTCGGGATAGATACCTCGTTGATGGTTTTCAGTCATTTTTTCAAGGAAATAGTGAGCATGGGTGATTGGCCGGCCATTTATGGGTTCTATTGGGCCCGGGTCGCTGTTCTCATGAGAAATCAGTAAGGACTCTATGCCGTTTACATCGCAGATCTCACAGGATTTTGCTGCAGACCGGAGATAATCAACATGTTTGATTACCATTTCCGGGATCTCGGAACTTAGGACTTCTTCGGCCAGATCTTTTATCTTATATTCCTGCTCAATGTGGTTTCCCTTTTTGCTTAGGCAGTTCAGTACATACTCAGCGTTAAACCCCTCCTGCTTAACAATGCGCATGCTACCATAGCCATCTGTATTTTTCCATTCAGAAGTATGGTCCCTGATTTTACGGATTGACTTGGTCTTGCCTACAAGTCTAACAATTTTGGCTTCTGGATCTAGCTTGCTGGCTAATCCGATAGGCGTAGCAAGATCTTCGAAAACGGGATAATATTCTGGCATCCGGTCTTTCTTTCGGATCATAACAGGGGCCCTCATTGCGCGGCCTCCCTTCGGGCGCGGAACTCTGCATTTGCCTTCTCGATCTTTCTGTCTGCTACTTGTTGAGCACTTGATATTGCATCGTCTATCGTGCTGCCGCAACATTTCCAAACCAATATCCCCGGCTTACCACAACAAGGACATGGCAGATACTCCGACATGGACTTGATCGACTTGAGGTCAAGCAAATCTGTCATATACCTTGGAATGGCGGGCATGTCCTGCTTTGCTTCAAGGTCGTCGAGCCAATTTTGGACGGCTTCGACTGGGTTGGGGCGAGGCTCTTTTGCTAGATGGATGGGGGGACGAGCTGGCTCAGACATCCCCTCCTTGCCAGGTTCGCCTTTGACTTTGGCAATGATTTGAGAGACTTCCCTTTCAGTCACTTGAGGATGTTGCCCCCCCATCATTTTTTCTTCGGAGGTCTTTACGATCTGTTCAACGACCTTTTGCCTAGTGTCGGGAGATTCTACTCTAACCAGGGGGCGACTCGCGTTCTCTGTAAGTATTCCGCCGATCGGCGTATTTTCTTGATTTAATATTTCACTTTTTGCCACTTCATCTCGAAGGAGGGGGATGATCTCATCCAAGAATCGGTCTATCCGTGCAGCGGTATCGGGATGTTTCTCGCAGAAATTCCCGGCCTGCTGCCACTTGCGATAAAAATCATCACAACGGACCATTTAAGCAGCCTCCACTTTTGTTCTTGGTGTTGCTTTGTTGAGCCGGGCCAACCTGAGTAGAGCGTCTTTTTCGCTCTTTGCCCAACAGAAGTAGCTCGTATGCTCCGGCGTGCCTTCCTGGATACCTTCTGTGGCGGCAGGCGGCCAGGAGAGGCTCACCGTTGCAGGAAGCTGTGGCTCTCCTCCGATGACCTCGACCAGGATCTGGTAGGGCTGCAGGCCGGCTTCGATCTGCTCTCTGTAGGGATCTGACTCTCGGCTGATGATCTCCGCACCAGGATCGAGCTGCCTGACGATGGCCAGGATCTTCTTAGCGAGGACGGGATCAGTGAATGGTCCGGACCAGTCCTCACCCAGCTCCGTGGCAATTGCGTGCATCTGCATTTTAGTAACTCCAGCAAACTTGATTTGTAATCAACTGCGCTTCCTTGACAACTTGTCAAGGTGCTCTTCTCTCTCGGGGACCCCCGGAACCCCCGGACTATCCCCCTGGACAAAGACACGATACACTAACCTTGACAAACTGTCAATATGATACAGTAGACCTGATTTATCTTCTAAGGCAATTTCTCTCTAGGATAATCCCTCCTGGGAAAATCGCCCCGTCTCGGCTCCTCCTGGAGCTTCATGGGAGCACCTTGACAAATTGTCAAGGTCGTCCGGATCTTGACAAGTTGTCAACATGAAGCAGTCGACGTTGTGCATTACTTATTAGTCTCCATGATATTGATTTTGCAGAGCCATGCTTTTTTCCTGGCTCCTCGTTTCTCAAATTTGGCTTGATCGGGATGGGAATTCGCTGCCCAGCGCATTGCTCTCAGGGCTTGCTTGGGATCGATGGTCTTGTCCTCTGCCTCGCCCAGGATCCTTGTGGCCTCGAGAGTCGAGATGGGTTTGGCATTCCTGCTAAGGGTGGCAAGCAGGACCTCGGCCCGGTAACGGTCCGATTTCGTGAAAGTCAGCAGAGGCCGGCCTATAATGAACTGGGCAATCTCTTTCTCAAGATCTGCCATCTGGCGGAGTGCATTGAGTGGCGAGGCCTGGCCTAGATCCTTGGCTCGACTGATCGCCCTGGACTGCTTTTTGCACCTGACATAGAGGCTTCTTGCCTCTGGGCTGTCCGGCAGCTTTTCCAGCATTTCCAGGCTATTTTTGAGATTGTCTATCTCGACATGAAACAACGTATCGAATCCGTCCTGCAGGTGTTCCTGGGCTTCTTCCAGGCGCTTGTTCCTCTCTTTGAGTCTGTCTACCTCGGAGTCGTCTGTCGCAGAGTGAGGTGTTGGCCTCTGTTCCAGCTTTTTTTCCAGCTCCTGTATGTACTGGAGCTGTCTCTCAATCAGCTCGTCCTGGGAGCTGATCCGCCCCTCCAGCACCTCGATTGTTCTCCTGAGTTGTGTGGGTTCGCTGCTGCAGAGGTCTGCAGCCGCCCGGAAGGCCAGAATGTTCTGTGGTGCAAGAGGAGTGACATTTGCCATCTCAGCTCCGGCCTAGCCACTTCTTTGGAGTGCTGAAGTTGGGCGCTAACGGCGGCCAGAATATCAGCGGATCTGTTGGCCACCAGTCACGACACCATACTGGAATTGGCTGGCCCTTTCCGAGAAAGACGCACCGGCAGCGGTCGCCAATGATGGTGTGCATTGTGTGGCAGGTGTAGCAGTTCTGCAGCTCATCCTGCAACGTTGCGCAATGTTGCACTGGTGCGGGCTCTGAAAAGGCGGCGAGGGTGGATTGAGTCATTCCAGGCCCTCTGAGAACTGCTCTATGAGCGCATTGGGGTCACCGTCAATGAGGTTTTTTAAGATAGCATGCTGGGACCGTATGAATGGCCCGCGCCGTCCGCATTTTTTGCATTTCAGACCTGGCATCGACCCATCCCACTCCATGATAGTTTTGCAGCGAGCGCAAACGATCCGCATCTAGGCCACCGCCCGGAGTTCGTACATGAGATCAGACACTTCGTTGATTTCAGTCGTTGAAAGCTGGCCAACACGCTCCCTCATCAGCTCGAAAGCAGATTGGAAGCTGCATCTGCGTACCTGTCTAGCGGCCTCTGCAACGCCTATCATGCCTTTCCAGACCAGAGCTTCGAGGAACTGTGACTGCAGGGCGGTGGAACCCAATTCCTTGAGAATCTGTGGTGAAAATATCGCCATTGGCAAGGCCTGTGGCCAAGTGGCCCGATGCAGGATATTCGCCCAGGCCGCATCGATTGGGGCCATCTCCTCCCAGTAAAGCTCCCTTTCGAGCTGCAGCTCCTCATCGAGGACGATGGCGTCGATGAATATCCTCTCTTGAGGGATTGGAATGAGATCCTCGACAGTATTGTAGCGGCTCATGTCCGCCCTCCAGGTGACCCGGCCTTCTTGCGAGCTGCCCAGGGGATTGGCTGCCTGTAATGCCATTTCCGCTCTTCAGGCGAGATGGGGGTCCGATGTGCCGGACCCTTTGCTCCATTACGCTGGCTCATGCCATCGCCCCTCTAGCCAGCTCCTCGGCTCCGGGAATCTGGCCCTGTTTGGCCGTAGCGGTGAGTTGCCACTTGATGCACGAGACTTCCTGCGGCACTCCGAGAATGATTCTGGTGGCAGTCGGGTGCTCGATGATCATGGCCTTCTGCAGGAGTTTCATGAGCCGCAGAGCTGACTGATCAGAGATGTGCTGAGTCATCGCGGCTTCGCGGGTGGTGATGGTCTCGCTTTCCTCGAATAGATCCAGGATCCCTCGAATGGATGCAGCGTCTCTGATGATTTGGTGGACTGGAGAGGCTATGGTATCACCTCCACAGATCTGATCTTTTCAATAGTCCAGCCGTTTGGGCCAGCTCGGTAGCGGCGATATCTGCCCAAGATCTGGACTCGCAAGCCCTTCATGGGCTGAGAGAAATGGCCACGATACCGAGCATCAAGCCAGATATGCTGTCTGTGCATGCCGTTCTCTGCCTGGACATCTTTCAGAATATTGTTCCCGGCTTCGGACTCGCCTGCGATGGTGGCCTCAAACATCATCGTGCTGGCCCCCGTCTGCAGTGACATTCCAGGAAGTCTCGTTCTCTTGAGAGACGTTTACCCGGATGGCCTCTCCAGAGAAGCTCATGGTGTGCAGTCCCTGGCCAGAACTATTTCCGGAGATGGTGATGGTGAGGTCCACGGCATCAGCCTGCACCGATAGAGCGGGCAGGAGCACTGCGGCTACGATAGCCACGCATACCGCTATGTGAAGATACCATGGAGCTAATGCGGCCCGGCCCTGTGATGGTCTCAGATCGGCTGGATCGTAATCATCTGGATCCAGGAGATGCAGCTCTCCGCCGTTCTCGTCGGCTACTGGCATGGCTCGGCCTCATTGAGTGGTGGGACGAAGTTCTCGCAGGCATCTGGATCGCATTCCTGGCGATCGCAGCAGCGGGAATTGATGCAGTGGGAGGTCATTGTAGCCCCTCCCTGGCATCGATCTTCCCGATGAGCCGCTGCATCATCGCGCGCTCCTCTTTATCGTCGAGGCCTCCGAGTGCTTCGCAGAGGATATGGCGATAGTGGAGAAGGTGTCCGCTCATGCTGGCTGCCTCCATCGGAAAACATAGTATTCACCGAAAATGAAAGCCACCCGCGTAGGCTTTCCCAGCCATAGCAGGAGCTTCGGCTCTTGCTCTTCGGGCAGATCGATTGGCTGACCAGAGAACACTGCCCTTACGAGGCCGTCGCCCAACAATGTGACGGATTCGAGGATGCCACGGTATCCATGGTCAGGCTCAAGCTGCTTGGGTTGAGGCGTCGCGCGGTCCGCAGAGAAAATATTTATAGGCCCGCAAACAGTCCCACTCATGAGGACGCCTCCGGCGAGGAGGTAAGATCCTCCCTTCCCCTTATGGCAGCCTTTCCAGCATCTGTTATGGTCAGCAGGCAGAACTTTTTCCCAGAATTTCGGTTCATCTCTAATAGGCCGCAATCGGTCAAGATAGCGACTCGATCATACAGCGTCCGAAGGCGTCGCTTTTCAGAGAACTGCTTGAGATAACCGATTATGGGCTGTCCAGGATATTTTGCTACACTGCTTAATATATCTATATCGATTTTGTCAAGTTCGTCCATGATTCCTTCCCGAGCCAGGGAAGGACCGCATAAACCGCACAAACCGCAAAGCTAATAGCTTCGCGGTGCACATGCTTATACAGCCTGGGTTGATCCTCGTCGCCTTGGAAAACGTTGAGGGGTTGACCCTGGCTCTTGACTATTGTAGCTTTGGCTGTCTTTCTCTTCTGTCCTAATATTCTTTTTGGTATTTGAACCGTTGCATAATAGATATGCAGCCGAAGTCGAGGTAGCACACCCCTATATCTATCTTTATGGTGGGTGCGGAGCGAAAGTGTTCTCATTCAGCACTCTCCATTTCTTTTCGCAGCTCGGTGATACTGGCACGGCAATAGGCGACAGTGTCTTTGTTTCCGGACTTCTTCGCCCGGACGAGCTTCTTCTCGGTTTTCCTCAGCTCATCCATTAGGTAATCTCGCGGTCTGGACTGCATCTTATCCCACCTGTGATTGTGTATATGCGATAATAGCATCCAGATAGGCTCTGGCCAATTCAGAATCAGGCAGCTTGAGAAGTTCTGAGGCCTGATACATTCCCTCGCCTGCAAAATCTGCCTCTGCAGCGAATTCCCTGCGAAGATCCTCTGATAGCGTTATTCCCAAGCTCGGGACATGAGGCGATCCTATCAAGCTATGCGCTATAATCTCTAAAGTCCCTGCACCTGGTGATCTGATTAGCTCCGCTTCAATTGCCATCTTCTGAACAGCGGTAAGGGTCGTCTCTGCCAACTTCTTCATTTGAGCCGATTCAAACCGCTTCATCAGATCTGGCGTTACGGTCGGGCAGTTTTCCAGGCCTTCCAAGGAGTTCTTGAAAGCCTCAAATCTGTCCATCAAGCTCGAGCCTCCTCGGATTCCCTTAGGAAGCATATCGGGCCGAAGCCCCGTTTCATCGAATCAACATTCTTCAATTTTCTATGACACCTCCTGCAATAGCGGGTGAGTTGGGCCTCATTGGGGGCCGGGCCCTCTCCCATATTAACAAGGACTGAAACTTCACTCATGCGAACACCTCCGGATCCTCCATCATCAGGTTGTGCTCTGCGAAATCCATCCGAGCATCTTGTTCTTCTGGTGAGAGGTCATCCCAGGAGCGACGCTCCTCACCTTCTGCTCGCTGGAAGTTCAGCAGGTTCATGGCCGCCTCGCGGTAGAGAAGACGCTTGAGGCGGATGATTTGCTCTTTTGGGGTCATGCTGGCCTCCTGGTTTCTGTCCGGCACTTTTCGCAAAAGTAAATCTTGACAGGCTTGCCGTCGAACTCGTCATCCTTGACGAATGCTGCAGAGCCTTTGCATTTCCTGCAGGAAATGGCCGGGACCTGGGCCTTCTCCGTGCGATCGTCAGCTTCCGGGTCATCTCCAGTCGAGATGTTCAGGGCCAGGAGGAGAGCGTACTTGCGGGCCTGCGTCTGAGCCTTCGACAGCGCCTTATCTCCGCCGTCATAGCCCTGGCCAATGCCATCCGTCTGGATGCTCGCGCCGGTTTCCGAGTCTATAATAGTCAGCCGGGCCAGGACTGTGCACAGCTCCCACATACCACCAGATCCTGTAGTGCGTGGCTGGCGATCCAGGACCTGCAGCTCATAGACTGTCGCAAGGCCCGCGGATACAAAGGCCGGGTTGGCCTTCTCCAGGACTGCATCGCTGCTTGCGTACTTGTAGTGCTGCTGCGGGTTCTGTTTGTCTTTCGGGACTACGGCGCAGGCCTGCATGACCTGGCAGAGCTTGGCGGCAAGTTTGGCCAGGTCCTCTGGCCTGCAGGGCTGCGCAGCGCTGCAAGAGCAGGGATGGTTGAACTCCCTGGCAGCTTCCTGGAGCTGCTCGGGTAGGTTGGCTTCTCTGGTAGGCTGCTGGAGTTGTTGGGCTGCGGCCATCTCAGGCCCCCTTCCCGCCGTTCAGCCAGTTGCATCGTTTTGCGGCATCCTCGCGGATGTCATGATCGCTGTCTGTATGCCATTCACCGTCTGGCGAATAAAATCCAACAGTCCAGAGATGTTTTTCAGTGCTGATGTAGACCCACATCTCAGGCCACCCCGTACTCATTTTTCAGAGCTGCATCAGCAGCCCGGATCTTGGAGAGGATCTCGGCCATATCGGAGCCTGTGCAGCAAATCTCCCAGTTGTAGCCACGCGAGTTCTTTTCGACCTTGATCTTGAGGGGCTCGGACTGAGCGCCGTAGATGTGCTCTACAGTTAGCGTTTGAGGAAGGGTGCACATCTCAGATCGCCTCCTGCTCTCTCTGGAGCATCGCAAGGCTCTGCCGCCTGGTCAACTCTGAGAGGATGTAAACGACCTCGCAGGGCCTGAAATCTCGTTCAAGTGTTTCGAAAATGAGGGCTGCAGTGCCCTCAAGTTCGCTCCTGGATTTTACCATTTCAGGCTACCCCCTTCTCGGAGATGCCAACTGGCACCGGCCTGATCCTGGGCGGCAAGGTGCCGTACTGCACGATGCCTCGCAGGGCACCGGATTGGAAGAGGGCCTTCAGCTTTTCTTCGGCGGCAATAGCGGCTGCATGCTCTTCTGGATACAGGGCTGCGAATGCAGCTCGATCCTTTGCTGGGAGTTTTCTGGAGTGTACCATGTCAATTCACCAGTACATCCTAGTACATCTAAATATAAATAACTATCTTTTAATATATTTTTCTTTTTTTTT